>OBCL01000169.1_pt1 | contig 17878 bp, 15 predicted proteins | sample 1495931 | NCBI WGS metagenome assembly OBCL01 (sample SAMN03418275, study PRJEB22391) | human gut metagenome | biome: human-gut; feature: organic feature; material: feces | host: Homo sapiens | place: Tanzania | collected 2013-01
ATCAGGTGAAGCATGATGAACAGCATCCTTTCGATGTGATGGGAGAGCATGGACATGTAAGGGTGCTCGGTACCCAGTTTATGGTGGATGAAAGAACGGATGCCCCCGAAGTGATGGTAACCGGCGGAAAGGTGCTTTTCACGGCTCGTCATTCTGCTGAAGGCGTCTTCCTGACCAAGGGCAAGCGAGCCCGTTTGCTGAAAGGGGCTGCCCAGCCTGAGTTGTTGGCGGATTATGATATCAACGATGTGGCATGGGCTACGCATCGCCTGCATTTCGACAATACTCCATTATCCGAAGTATTGGAGGAACTTTCTAAATTGTCAGGCATGAGATATACGGCTTCTGATGAGAACAAGCGTCTGACGGGTGATTTTGATGTGGATTCCATCCCGCAGGTCATCCAAGTGATAGAAGAAACACTGGGTGTCCAGATACGATAAGAGTTGAATCAAGCATCGCAAAAAGCATCACAATAAGGGACTAACTTATGAAAAGTAGTCAATAAAATGAGAAAATAAGTAAAAAGGGTGCATCTTTCGTATTGAATTAGAGCGAGATTCAAAATAATTTTGTATCTTTGCCCTTGTAACAAATCAAACAATTGATTAAAATATAAAAGTATGGACTTTAACAAACTATTCTCATTGGAGGGTAAGGTTGCCCTCGTGACAGGTGCCGCATACGGTATCGGTTTCGCTATTGCTGAGGCTTATGCCAAGGCGGGTGCTAAAATTGCTTTCAACTGCCGCAGCCAGCATCACATGGATCAGGCGCTTGCAGATTACAAGGCAAAGGGTATTGATGCCAAGGGTTATATCTGTGATGTAACAGATGAGGAGCAGGTGAAGAATATGGTTGCTGACATCGAGAAGGAACTCGGTGTTATCGACATTCTGGTAAACAATGCTGGTATCATCAAGCGCATTCCTATGACGGAAATGTCGGTTGATGAGTTCAAGCAGGTGATTGACATCGACCTCACTGCACCATTCATCGTATCTAAGGCAGTTATCCCTGGTATGATCAAGAAGGGTCATGGTAAGATTATCAACATCTGCTCTATGATGAGCGAGTTGGGTCGTGAAACTGTTTCTGCATACGCAGCAGCCAAGGGCGGCTTGAAGATGTTGACACGTAACATTTGCTCAGAGTATGGTGAGTACAACATCCAGTGCAATGGACTGGGCCCTGGTTATATTGCAACCCCACAGACAGCCCCTCTTCGTGAGCGTCAGGCTGATGGTAGCCGTCACCCATTCGACAGCTTCATCTGTGCAAAGACTCCAGCAGGTCGCTGGTTGGATCCAGAGGAGTTGGAAGGTCCAGCTGTGTTCCTGGCATCAGATGCCTCTAACGCAGTGAATGGTCACATCCTCTATGTGGATGGTGGTATCTTGGCTTACATCGGCAAGCAGCCTAAATAAGCAAAGCTTTCTATGATATACAATAATAGGGCAATCCATGAGGGTTGCCCTATTATTTTAAGAAATAATCTTTACGATTATTTGTTGAGTGCGTCTGCAAGTTCAGCGCCAGCCTTAAACTTGGCAACCTTCTTGGCAGCAATCTGAATCTTCTCCTTAGTAGCAGGGTTGATACCCTCGCGAGCAGGACGCTCGTTAACGCTGAAAGTGCCGAAGCCTACCAACTGGATTTTGTCACCTGCAATGAGAGCATCCTTCAATGCGTTTGTAGTTGCATTGAGAGCAGCCTTAGCCTGATCCTTTGTGATGCCTGCACTTGCTGCAATCTTGTCAATCAATTCTGTCTTATTCATAATTTTACGTTATAAAATGATTAGTAATTTTGTCTTGTTATCTTTTTTGCTTACAAATATAGCTTTTTCCTTTGAAAGTTCAAATAAAAAAAGCAGAAAAGTGATGAAAATAGTGAAATTTTATTGTAATCTACTCATTTTTTGGTGATTTCACGGATATTTTTAGTAATTTTGCCACGAAATTATAAATTTTATAGTGATTATTAATAATAAAGAAAGAAAATCGTTATGCGCAATATACCGATAGTTACAAAGAACTTGTTGATAGTGAATGTTGTTGCCTTCTTGGTATGCTATTTGTTTGGCAAAGATGCTTCTGGCAATTTTATGCTCAATGATATATTGGGACTTCACTTCTTTATGGCATCCGACTTCCACGTGTACCAGTTGATTACCTATATGTTTATGCATGGAGGTTTTGAACACATCATATTCAATATGTTTGCCCTCTGGATGTTTGGTTGTGTGGTAGAAAGAGTATGGGGAGCCAAGAAGTTCCTTTTTTATTACATAGCTTGTGGCGTGGGCGCAGGACTCTTTCAGGAAGCTGCGCAGTATGTCAGCTATCTGTATAATGACTTCTCTGCCTATCAGTTTATCGTGGATGCCAATGGCGCCCGTCTGCCAATGGGGGATTATCTTAATTTGTGGACCACGGTGGGTGCCTCGGGTGCCATCTATGCCATCCTGCTTGCCTTCGGCATGATTTATCCGAATGAGCGTATCTTCATCTTCCCATTGCCGTTACCTATCAAGGCGAAGTATTTCGTGATTGGCTATGCGGCCATCGAACTCTTCTCGGCATTGGCTACCCGTGGTGATGGCGTGGCTCATATTGCCCACCTGGGAGGTATGGTCTTCGGTTTCTTCATGATCCGCTACTGGCGCAAGCAGATGGAGGGTGGTTATCACAATTCATCTACCCAAGATGCCTTCGACAAGGTGAGAAACATGTTTGGTGGTCGTAATAAGTATACCAAGCAGCGTTTCGATTATACCCGAAATGAGAATTATACTACTGATTTCCAGCCTACCGACCAGGATGAGCAGCGCAAGAAGGCAAATCAGGTAGAGATAGACCGGATATTGGATAAAATTAGAAAGAGCGGCTACGACAGTCTCTCAAAAGAAGAGAAGCAGACGCTTTTCGATCAGAGTAATAAGTAAGAAGATATGCTTGACGGATTGAAAGATTTTACGGTGAAGATGATAGCGGGAGCCAATGTGGCTACCATTGTCTTCATGCTATTGGTGGGATATTCGGATTTGTTGAATCCGGCAAAGTTTCCTGCATTTACCAATGCAGGCTTGCTGTTTCCCATCTTTCTCGTCATCAATTTGGGGTTCCTGGTCTTTTGGCTTGTCTTCCGTTCCAAGTACGCCCTGATTCCTGTACTCGGATTCCTGGTGGCTTTTGTGCCTGTGCGCCAATACATGCCTATCAATATGAAGGGAGATGCGCCTGAGGGAAGTATCAAGGTGTTGTCGTATAATACCTGGAACTTCGGCAGCCAGACAGAGGATGATGAAGGGCATAACATCTGCCTGCAGTATATCCAGGAACAGGATGCCGATATCGTGTGCCTGCAGGAAGCCATGCCCAATTGGAAGAATCAGCAGCAGATAGACAGTATCTTGAAGCCGATGTATGCCTATCAGGATACGACCATCCATCCCAAGGGTGGCAACTGCCTGATGCTGCTCAGCAAGTATCCGATTCTTTCCAAGGAGTTGATTCCATACGAATCGACGGGTAATATGAGCGTGGCTTATCGCCTGAAGATAAAGGGAAAGGTGGTGCTCGTCATCAACAATCATCTGGAAACAACCGGATTGAGCCTGGAAGACCGCAGGCAGTTTAAAAACCTGGTGGTTGGAAAGCTTCAGGTGGATACAGCCGAGGAAACTTCAAAGCTCCTGGTGGTGAAGTTGGCAGAGGCAACCCGCAAACGTGCACCTGAGGCTGAGGCTGTGGCGGAGTATGTAAAGCGCCATAAGAATATGAGTACCATTCTCTGTGGTGACTTCAACGATGGCCCTATCTCATACGCCCATCGCACGATAGCGAAGAATCTGACAGATTGCTACATTGCCAGCGGAAACGGCCCTGGCATCAGCTATCATCATGGAGGATTTTTTGTACGTATAGACAACATCATGTGCTCTGATGATTGGGAGCCATATGAATGCTATGTAGATAACAAAATAGCGGTTTCAGACCACTATCCCATCATCTGTAAGCTAAAAATGCGCCCTAAACATCAAAAATAGTGCAAATTATTCTTATTTACGAAAAAAAATGCGTATTTTTGCACGTCATTATGTATGTATTGACGTTTTTACTTAACTGTGAATAAATAAATTAATAACAATAAATAGAAATGCAAAACAAAGGAATTGTAATTTGTGTAGCCGTCTTACTGACACTCGCAAGTATCTTCTATTTGTCATTCTCGTTCGCCACACGTTACTATGACGGCGAGGCTGCAAAGTTGAAAGACCCTATCGCGCAGCAGGATTATAAGGATTCTGTGAAGTACTTAGGTGTTTATTCATACCAGAACTGCTTGGAAACTCAGATTGGTCTCGGACTTGACCTTAAGGGCGGTATGAATGTAATTCTTGAGATTTCTGTGCCTGATGTAATTGAAAACCTTGCCGATCACAAGACCGACGCTGGTTTTACCAATGCCATGAAGGAAGCTAGAGCTCAGGAAGAAGCTAACGGTGGTGACTTCGTGTCACTTTTCATTAACGCTTATCACAAGAGCGCACCAGGTCATAAACTCGCAGAAGTGTTCGCTACCCAGCAGTTGCAGGGCAAGGTTTCTCCTCAGAGCAGCGATGCAGAGGTAGAGAAGGCTATCCGCTCTTCTGTACAGGATGCTATCGACAACTCTTTCAACGTTGTCCGCACCCGTATCGATAAGTTCGGTGTTGTTCAGCCTAACATCCAGAAGTTGGAAGGTCAGCAGGGCCGTATCATGGTAGAAATGCCAGGTATCAGCCAGCCAGAGCGTATGCGTAAGATGCTCCAGGGTAGTGCTAACCTTGAGTTCTGGGAGACATACAACTCAGAGGAAATCGCTCCTTATCTCCAGCAGCTTGATACTCATATCGCTAATGGTGACAACGGTGAGGCGAAGAATGATTCTGTAGCTGCAGATTCTGCTGCCGCTAAGAAGGAAGTTGCCAAGGCTGAGCCTAAGAAGGCTGAGACTAAGTTCTCTATCAAGAAGAAGGATGATGCTGCCAGCAAGGTAGGCGAGGATGCTCAGAACGCTGCAGCTATCAAGGCTCACCCACTGTTGGCTCGCTTGCAGCTCGGTGGTGGCTTGAGCACAGTGGGTTATGCTAGTGTTCGCGATACTGCTGCCATCAACAAGATTATCTACTCTGCTGTAGCTAAGCGCGTTTTGCCATCAGACTTGCGTCTGCTTTGGAGTGCTAAGCCTGCTGATAATCTGAAGGCTAAGAATATCTTCGAACTTCATGCCTTGAAGGTGACTACCACTACTGGTCGTGCTCCACTGGAGGGTGATGTGATTACAGATGCTAAGGACGAGTTCGACCAGATGGGTTCTCCTGTTGTTAGCATGAAGATGAATACAGAGGGTGCCCGTAAGTGGGCTCAGATGACCAAGGCCAACGTGGGTAAGGCTATCGCTATCGTTCTGGATGGCGTTGTTTACTCTGCTCCTCGTGTAAACGGTGAGATTGACGGTGGTAGCTCTCAGATTTCTGGTAACTTCACTATCGAGGATACCAAGGACTTGGCTAACACATTGAAGTCTGGTCGTATGCCAGCTCCTGCACGTATCGTTCAGGAGGAGGTTGTAGGTCCTACCCTCGGTGCTCAGTCTATCCAGATGGGTATTGTTTCATTCGTCGTTGCCTTCGTACTCCTGATGGTTTACATGGTAATGATGTACAATATGATTCCTGGTATGATGGCTAACCTGGCATTGCTCGTCAACGTATTCTTCACGCTGGGTATCCTGACGTCCTTCCAAGCAGCCCTGACGTTGCCAGGTCTCGCCGGTATGGTCTTGTCTCTGGGTACTGCCGTGGATGCCAACGTGCTTATCTATGAGCGTATCAAGGAGGAGCTTCGCTCCGGAAAGGGTATGAAGCAGGCGGTAGCTGCCGGTTATGGCAACGCTTTCTCTGCTATCTTCGACTCTAACTTGACTTCTTTGATTACAGGTGTTATCCTGTTGACTACTGGTACTGGTCCTATCCGTGGTTTCGCTACTACCTGGATCATCGGTATCGTTGTTTCATTCTTCACAGCTGTGTTCCTGACACGTTTGGTTTACGACTATAAGTTGAACCACGACAAGTGGATGCACTGCAAGTTTGATACACCAGTTTCTCACAACCTGATGCAGGGTAAGAAGTACAAGTTCATGTCTATGTACAAGACTACCTTCACCGTAGCTATCGTTGCTGCTGTGGTATTCATCGGTAGCTTCTTTGTTCGTGGCTTGAGCAAGAGTATCGACTTCACTGGTGGTCGTAACTATGTAGTACAGTTCGAGAATCCTGTAGAGCCTGAGCAGATTCGTACTGTTCTTGGCGATGCTTTCGTCAATGCAGATGGTTCTAAGGCGATTACTGGCGCTATCGCTATCGGTACAGATGGCAAGACCATTCGTGTATCTACCAACTATATGATTGAGAGCAACAGTCCAACTGTTGACGATGAGGCTGAGACTATCCTTTACAATGCCTTGAAGAAGGCTAACCTGGTTTCTCAGAAGAGTGTTGAGGCATTCAAGAACCCAGACGTTCGTCAGGGTGGTTCTATCATTAGTAGTACTAAGGTAGGTCCTTCAGTAGCTAAGGATATCACTATGGGTGCTATCTATAGTGTGCTCTTCGCTCTGATTGCCATCTTCCTCTACATCCTGATACGTTTCCGCAACGTTGCCTTCTCTGTAGGTTCTACTGTTGCGTTGGCATTCGATGCCTTGACAGTAATCGGTTTCTACTCACTCCTGTGGGGTCTCGTTCCATTCTCATTGGAGATTGACCAGACCTTCATCGGTGCTATCCTGACCGTGGTAGGTTACTCTATCAACGATAAGGTGGTAGTATTCGACCGTATCCGTGAGAACTTGAAGTTGCATCCTAAGGGAGATCGTCAGAAGCTCTTCAATGCATCTATCAATGAGACATTGGCTCGTACCATCAATACATCTACATCTACATTGCTCGTGTTGCTCTGTATCTTCATCCTCGGTGGTGACAGCATCCGCAGCTTCTCATTCGCAATGATCCTGGGTGTTGTATTCGGTACATTGTCATCTATCTTCATTGCTTCTCCAATGGCATACATCGTTATGGGTCGTAAGATCAAGGAGGAGGCTGCTGAAGAGGCTGCTGTAGCTGAAGTAAAGTAAAATAAGAAAATTATCCTATTTCTATCCAGTGGAAGCTGGATGGAAATAGATAATAGAGACTATAAAACGATAAAAGGTCGCTTCCTGATTAAACAGGAGCGACCTTTTATTTTTGCGTGATCCCACCGAGAATCGAACTCGGATCAAAGGTTTAGGAAACCTCCGTTCTATCCATTAAACTATGGGACCAAAGCAAACTGACTGCAAAGATACATCAAATCATTGACATTACAAAATAATTGGCTATGTTTTTAACTCTCATCTTATCAAGTTTCCTCACTTTTATGGAATTAAACTGCGAAAACCTCTTTGATACGAGGCATGATTCGCTCAAAAACGACTTGGAGTTCCTGCCTGATGGCAGCTATAAGTGGATGCCTTACCGCTATTGGGCAAAGTTGAATCACCTGGGGCAGGAGATAGTGGCGCAGTCTAATCCTATCCCCGATTTCGTGGCGATGTGTGAGGTGGAGAACGATAGTGTGATGTTTGACCTCACCAAGCGCTCCTTGCTCAGAAATGCAGGATATGAGTATGTGATGACTTCTTCGCCCGATGATCGTGGCATTGATGTAGCCTTGCTGTATCAGCCCGCTTCCTTTGCCCTGCTTCATTCCCATTCCATCCGCATCAAGCCCCTGCCCGATACCCGTCCTACGAGAGATATTCTCTATGCTTCGGGATTGATTATCACGGGAGATACCCTGCATGTCTTCGTGGTTCATGCGCCGAGCCGCAGGGGAGGTGAGCAGGCTTCCCGTCCTTATCGCCTGCATGTGGCTAGCCAATTGGCAGAGGCAGTGGATTCTGTCTATGCCATTTCCAGGGATGCAAAGATTATCATCGCCGGCGATTTCAATGATTATGCCGACTCGCCAGCCTTGCAGTATCTCTATGAGCACCACCTTATTAATATATCAGCTGATGCGAAGGGCAGTCATGGAGCCAAGGCTACGTATCGCTGGCATGGAGAATGGCGCAGTTTGGATCAGATATTATGCAGTCCATCCTTGGCAGCGAGAAAGCAGAGCAGTGTGATAGGCGACCTGCCATTCCTCCTGGAGGATGACGAGAAGTATGGTGGCAAGAAGCCTTATCGCACCTATCTTGGTCCTAGATACCTTGGTGGTTATAGCGACCATCTGCCGCTGGTCGTGCAATTCAGTAGCCATTAAAAAAGTGATTTTGATTACTCTTTTTGGCAATAAATGCTTATCTAGGGAGTACAGAGTAGTAGATACACTGCTTGAATGAAATGTTAAATCTTGGAAAAGTGTAGGAAAAAACTCGTTTTTATCTTGGAAAAGTGTAAGAAAATGCTTAATTTTGCCTTGGAAAAATGTAAAAAACAAGGTATCTTTACCTTGGAAAAGTGTAAATCATAGAATGTAAACGTATGATAGATAGGAAGATAGATGCATTTTTGAATGATTTTTTCAAGAACGTCAAGAAAGCTTTGCTCGTAACAGGAGCTCGACAGATAGGTAAAACCTATTCCATAAGAGAATCGGCTAAGCGCAATTTTGATTATTTCGTAGAGATCAACTTCATTACTTCGCCAGAGGCTGTAGGCATATTCCACGGTGCCAAAGATGTAAAGGATATGCTCTTTCGCTTGTCGGCTTTTGTGGACAAACCTCTTGTAAAGGGTGAGACTCTGATATTCTTTGATGAAGTTCAAGTATACCCAGAAGTGGTAACCCTTATCAAGTTTTTGGTAGATGAGGGTAGCTATCGTTATGTCTTGAGCGGCTCTCTCTTGGGGGTGGAGCTTAATAATCTCCGCTCTGAACCAGTGGGATATATGGATGTGAAGGAAATGTATCCTTTGGATATTGAAGAGTTCTATCATGCTGTAGGTATGGCAGACCATGTCATAGCGAAGCTTCGCCAGTGTTGGCAAGATAAAGTGCCGGTAGATGAGTTTGTACATCGCCGTTTGATGCAGGCTTTTCGCTTGTATCTTGTAATTGGCGGTATGCCGCATGCGGTACAGACTTATTTGGATACCAATAATTTGCAAGATGTATTGGCTGTTCAGAAGAGCATACTTCAAGAGTATAAACGTGACATCATGAAATACAAGAGGGATGACAGCTCTCAGAAGCTCTATATAGATGAGGTGTTTCAGTTGATTCCTTCAGAATTGAATGCCAAGAATAAGCGTTTCATTCTGAAGAGCCTCAATGAAAAGGCTCGTTTTGCTTCTTACGAGAATAGTTTTCTTTGGCTTCGTGATGCAGGCGTGGCTCTTCCTACATATAATGTAGAGGAGCCCAAACTGCCTTTGTTGCTAGCCAAAACCAGAAATCTTTTTAAACTCTTCCAAAGCGATGTGGGCTTGCTGACGAGTCAGTTTGCCGATGGTATCCAGCTGAAATTGTTGGGGGATAATCAAGCTATCAATTATGGCGCTATCTATGAGAATGTTGTGGCGCAAGAGCTAAAGGCTCATGGTTATGACCTTTATTATTATAATAGTAAGCGCTTGGGAGAGCTGGATTTTGTAGTGGAATACCATGGCAATGTCTTGCCTATAGAGGTAAAGTCGGGTAAGGATTATGAGCGTCATAATGCCTTGTCTAATGTCATGTCATCAGCAGAATATGCACTTCCTGAGGCTTTGGTGCTTTGTAATGGCAATGTAAGTGTTGATGGCAAGGTGGTGTATATGCCTATCTATATGTTGATGTTTTTGGAGAAGGAGCAAGCAGTGAACGTAACCTACAAGCTCGACCTGTCAGATTTGTAGTATTTATAATCGTAATAAATGAAATAAAAGCTAAAAATATTTGCTTATATCCAAGTAAAATTGTATCTTTGCCGTGGAGAAAGTTATGTTCATAAGCTTTGAACTTAAGTTCAGAGCCTTTGAACTTATATTCAAAGCCTTTGAACATAGGTTCAAGGCTTATGAACGAAGTTTTCTTCTAGGAATAGAAACAATTATCAATCGTAATAACATCAATTACTATTAGGAGAGGAAACAATATGGCAAAGTACAAGTTGCAGGAATTGCCTGATTTCAATAATGATGGCAAGCGTAAGGTTTATCCCAAGATGGTGCCCAATCGTACACTATCTCGCAAGGAGTTTATCGAGAAGATGCAAGGTTATCATCGTGGCATTTCGGCAAGTACCACGGAAGCCGTTCTGACGGATGTGGAAGATATGCTGGTTGAGATGCTCTCCATGGGCTATAATGTGAATCTGGAGGGTTTCGGTACCTTCTCTCTGTCCTTGGGTTTCGAGGATGACAAGCCTACGGAGATGCAGGGCGATGACGACAAGATGACCTATCGCAAGGTAGGCGTAAGAGACGTCAACTTCAAGGCTTCTCCCGATTTCATCAAGGCTGTGAAGCAGGAAACCGACCGTGATCTGGAGCGGGATATGGGTGGTGTGAAGCTGATATTGAAAAAGAAATATACCCGGGAGGAGCGCATCGCCCGAGCCCTGGATGTCATCGATGAGAATGGCTTCATCGGTCTTACCGACTATGCCTACATCAACAACCTGAGCCGCACCGCCGCCTCTTTGGAGTTGAAGGAGATAGATAGCGACCAGGAAGCCCCCATCCGCTCTGTGGGTCAGCACTGTCACAAGGTTTGGGTGAGGAGAAAAAAAGATAAAGCGTGATTTCTCATCTTTTTCTTTGGTAGTTAGGAAATTATAAGCATCGCCAAAGACAGCCTTGGTGCCTTTGCATACATTGTCACAGAGGATCATCACTATGATGTAATAAAATGGAAAGACTTTCCGGGAATAGACGTGATAGGCTTAGATGATTTTCTATTACGCCTAAATGCAATAAGTCCTAACAGTATTGGCTAATAATTCTATATAGAAAGGCAGCAATCAACATTACGTCGCTGATTGCTGCCTTTTATCATTTCCCCGATTCAGATTTCGGGGAATTAGGAGAGTTGATTACTCTGGTTTTTTACAATAACCACCTTCATGAAATGGAATCTGGTCGTACAATTCTCCAGGATCATCTTTCGGATTTGCATAATTAGGAGAACCAGCCAATATGCTGGCAGCTTCAATCTGATACATGCGAATCTCTGGTCTCACATACTGTTTCTTTGCCATATTTACTATTATATTTATGGGTTTATATTACTTTACATACTTCTTACCATCCTTGATGTAGATACCACTCGTAGGCTCTACGCTAAGCTTGCGTCCCTGCAAGTCATAGATACCTTGGCATGAAGATGATGCGTCCTCGGTGTCTGTCTTGACATAGATGCCTTCAATGCCTGTAGTATCATCACCGCCAATCACATGGATGGCGATACGGCTCAACTGGACAGATGGATTCAGCTCGCTACCTGTTCTGTCACTGGCGCTGAGATACCATCTCTGTGGATTAAGTTCCGTATCACTTACAGCCTTCCACAGTTCACCTTTATCAATTACGAAGTCACTTGTTGTGTCAAAGCCAACCTTTGCATTGAGAGTACCCAAGAACTGATAGTAGCGTGTAACGCTGGCACAGTCTATTTTCTTGTCAGCAGCAGCGGCAAACGATACATTTGTAAATTGCAAAGTCTTAGCCTCTGTTGTCTCAGCTTCAGCTGTTTCTGGTGCTTGTTTCATGCGAATGAGGCAAGGGGTAAGGGCTGGTATGGTGGTTCCATTTGTCACAGGTTTTACCTCCAACACGATGTTATACTTACCATCTTTCTGCTCAAACTCATGGAAGTTGTTGATGGTTGCCATTTCATATTCTTCAGTCAACTGACCGCAGTCAATAGAGAAAGGCACATATACCGCTTGCCATCCATCATGCTTGAATGTGCGGTTGTAGGTCAATTCCTTTACGGTGAACTCCGCCTTGCTATTGTATACAGTGGCATCATTCAATATGAATGCTTCCACGGTGAAAGCACTTGCATCATCGTTTGGCTTAGCCTCGATGCTGCCATCGATTGTTGCGTAATAATCATGATAGCCACAATCTGCTCTTGTACATCCTTTCTGATAGATGCTCTTGCTATCATTGAAGGTAACATCCTCAGACATGTTATGTCCAAGGGCTGGCAATGTCTGTGTATAGGCATTGCTAAAGATAGCCTTGGCATTGAAGGCATAAGAAGTCTTATAGTACTTATGACCATCTTCTGTACAAGTAGCCGCTTCATCGTTATGCTCTGCATCATGCTCCACAGTCATTTGCGGTGTTTCGGTCTTTCCACATACCTTGCAAGTATAAGTTACAGCCACCGAAGGTACTTGTGTTTTATCCTCAGCTTCCGTCCAAGTATATTCACCAGCCTCATAGCTCAAGTCATGGTTACCATTCACCTCGTCTTCTGCCTCAGCGTTGTAAGCTACAGAATGCTGATTGGCTATAACCGTATTACTAAAGAAACGATCTTTTTCACCATGATGATAAGCTCCATAGACTGTATTCTCCCCAGTTGAAGTCAAGACAGGATATGCATCGCCATTCTCACCCAACTTCTGATACCAAGCCCAACTACCACTAGGTTTGAAACTGTTTAGGGAAAATGCTACCTCACCACTCTTAAGCTGTTCTTGGGTGAAGCCTTTTATTATTTCCTCTAAGGTGCTTCCTGAAGCTATTCCCAAATTTCCTTCTCCAACAGTTTTAATGTTATCTCCTTCTTGTACAGTACCTTTGATGGTAAGTTTGGCATTGTTGCTGTAAGCTAGCATATTGCTGGCTTTTATTGACGCAGCATTCCCTACGATTATTCCAGCACTAGATTCTTGAGATGTAATATCGCCGCTGCTAAGAGTTCTCTTTATTGTAGAATTACCATACGCATATCCAACAATACCTCCTATTTCTTTAGTACCTGTAACATTACCATAGTTGGCACAATCTTCAATGGTATACTTATAAAGGGAACCAACAATACCTCCACATCTTCCGAAACGATTTTCTGTAACCATTCCGTTATTAACGCAAGACGAAAGCGTAGCGTTGCTATTAACTACCCCTACGATACCACCTACCTCATAAACTCCGATAACAGTTGCGTTGTTCTCTAAATTACTGCAGTTTTTGGCATTCCCAGCAATACCGCCAAGCCTCTTTGCTCCAGATTTGACTGAACAGTTATTTAGGGTTTTGAGATTTTGTAAAGTTGCAAATCCTGCACCTACAACTATTCCTGTCATCGAATAATTATAATCATTTCCAGTATTTTCTACCTGTGCATTATCAAAGGTGATGTTTTTAATAGAACCACTTGCACAACCAAAGAAGCCAACACCTTCTCGTTGGACTTTAATATATAGGTTGCTGATAGTATGTCCATTGCCATCAAATACACCTTTATATGCTTTATTAGGATAGGAATCATAAGACCCTATGGGTTCCCAGCTCTTCTCTATATTGTTTGAAGCATCTGCCGCATGACAGAAGTCTTTTAAGTCGATGTTGTCTGTCAGTTTGGCGCATACGGAAAGGTTTCCTTCGTTCACATAAGTGCGAAACCATGCCAGTTCCGCAGCCGTTGATATTTCGTAAGGATTGCCTGTACTACCGTCACCCACTGACGGTTTACGAATCTCCTGTGCCCATCCCCATTGCGGAATGAGCAATGCCATCACGAGCATCAGCATCGTGAATAGCATGTTTCTTTGTCTTTTGTTATTCATATCTGTATATTATTTTTATTATTCAATTCTCACTCATTGCCATCAGATATACAGTGATTCCCAGGATGATGACGAAAGTCAATCCGAGAAACAGATAGATATAGAATCTCCCTCTCTTGATGAAATCACAGAAGCTATAGCGAGCCTTGTAGTTCTCATCAAGATATATCCTGTAGTCTTGAACCATGGCATAGCTCATGACCAGGGCGAAAATCAGAAGAAACAATGCCACAATAAATATAGCCTGCTCTTCTTTCGTGAAAGTCTGAATTATATTTTCCATGGCGCAAAGATAGTGTTTTTCTTCGGAAAAAGGTGTCCACTTCCCCCACTTAGGTGTCTACTTCCTACAAAATAGGTGTCTACTTGGTGGGGGAAGTAGACACCTAAGGCGTGATTTTATTGTATTTTCGCTCTCCAGACAGTTGGGGAGCAACCTTCTTTCTCTTTGAATATGCGATAGAGATAGGAGCGTGAAGAGAAGCCACATTCGGCAGAAATGATGTCGTTGTTGTAGTCGGGATAGTCGAGCATCATCTTCTTTGCTGCCTCGAATCGTACCTCGGCAAGCCAGATGCGGAAGGTGGAGTTCAGGCAGGAAGTGAAGTAGCGTGACAACTCGTTCTTGGAAATGTTCAGCGAGCGTGACAGGGTGAACATGTTTACAGTGGTGTCTTTGTAGCCCAAATCAGCACACCACTTGTCGAGCTTCTCCTTGATGAAGGTCTGACGTTCCTGAGAAAACGGCTGTAATGTTTCTTTACCATCAGCAGACTCTGCATCCTGCCCATTGGAGCTTTCCAAATATGCCCCCCCATATTCTGTTTCTTCATCTGCTATGGCTGCGCTTTCTTCTTCCTCCTTATCCAAGAGTTCCTCGGTAGGAACGTAATTGTAGCCCAATGCCACGAAACTCAGGTTGAAGAAAAGAATTGAGAGCAAAGCCAGCGGTCCTATTATATATAATAAGGTGGTGGAGAGGATGGCGAAAGGCATGGCAAGGGTAGAGAGGAATAGGGTGAAGACACTGGCTCGGGCATATCGCACGTAGGGCAGCATGTCGCCACCTGTCATCAGCTCTAACATTTTCTTGCGTTTCCGCATCTCGATCATAATCATATAGATGCAATACGCTACGTTTGCGCCGAACAATACGAGCATCGCATAGAGCCAGTTGCCAATGTTAAGACTTCCGCTATTGCTGTAGCCTATGCAGAAAACTGCTATGATGGCGGCATAAATGCAAGCGCAGACGATGTTCATCTTTCGGCGGTTGGCATGGGTCGCCTCAATGTTGTATATGCCCATGGCGATAGTGGTGATGCATGGGGTATAGACAAGAATGTTGAAAATAGCTCCCAAGTCATCGCTTTTCGCACGAATGCCCAAGAGCATCTGCAAGAGATATTGCATAGCCAGTCCTAACATGCCTGCAAGTATCAGCCAGCGCGACCACTCGTAGCGTCGGTTGTTCCACTTCACGTGCAAGTGGGTGATGCCAAGGATAATGGCATTGATGAGCATGAAGATGAAACATGCGAACTGGAGAAGATATAATGAGTCCATATTATTATCTATTTTGCTGTTGCTTTCTTTTATGTTTCGTTTTTGGTCAGAATCATTACCAATATTGTGATTGCAAAGGTAAGGTTTTTATCTCGTTAAATTATATTTTTCTTTTATATTTTATAGATTATTATACAAACATTATCTCAAAAATTTGAGATGTTCTGAAACGAAGGAAAAAACTCTACCCCAGTTCGGGATAAAGAAAAGAGGTTAAAATTTGGCAGTCTCTATCTTAGTATAGATAGTTTGCTTTAGTTAGTAAAAAAGTAGAGGGTGTGTCACGTGATGCGACACACCCTCTTATTGTTTTTTATAGCTTATGAGTTCTAGCTATTTTCCGTAACGGTGAATTTGTTGATTATCCATAGATAACCTTGCCGTTCCCATCCTCATAAGGAGTCATATCCTTAGCATACTGGTTCATGGCACGGAGGCTCATACCCATTGATGAGAAACCACCATCGTGGAAGAGGTTCTGCATAGTCACCTTGCGGGTGAAATCAGAGAACATCATCACGCAGTAGTTAGCGCAATCCTCAGCCACAGCGTTTCCGAGTGGAGACATCTTGTCGGCGAAGTCCATCATATTCTCAATGTCCTTGATACCCTTACCTGCTGTAGTAGCTGTAGGGCTCTGAGAGATGGTATTGATGCGGACGTGCTTCTCACGGCCATAGATGTAACCGAAGCTACGTGCGATGCTCTCGAGCATGCTCTTGGCATCAGCCATATCGTTATAGCCGAAGAATGTACGCTGAGAAGCTACGTATGTGAGAGCTACTACAGAACCCCACTCGTTGATAGCATCCAACTTCTTGGCTACCTGCAACATCTTGTGGAAAGAGATAGCAGAGATGTCCAAAGTCTTGTTCAGGAAGTTGTAGTCGAGGTCATCGTATGTACGATGCTTGCGAACGTTAGGGCTCATAGCTACAGAGTGGAGCACGAAGTCGATTTTGCCACCGAGTTTCTCCTGAGCCTCTGTGAATACCTTTTCCAAGTCTTCTACGCTAGTCGCATCAGCTGCGATGATAGGAGCGTTGATCTGTTCAGCGAGCTTATCCAGCGTACCCATACGCAAAGCCATAGCTGTATTACTAAGTGCGATAGTAGCACCCTCTTCAGCAGCCTTTACAGCTACTTTCCAAGCGATTGATTCCTCATTGAGTGCACCGAAGATGATGCCACGCTTGCCTTTTAACAAATTGTGAGTCATTGTTATCTTAATACTTTTGTTAATACTAACGGCATGTTTTGATAAACTATATATATGGATACCATTTAGGTTTATATATAATAAGGTGTAAACTGTCAGTTTCCACCAATGCCGTTGAATTCGTGCGCAAAATTACGAAAAATGTGCAATATACGCAAGTTTTTCGCCAAAAAACTCTCGTAAACGTTTTCTTTTTTATGATATATCAACAAATATGGTCGTTTTTTCCTACTAATGGATGCGTTTATATGCAATATTCCAAAGTGTTTTTAGTTTATATAGATATAAATAATTACTGAAAGATGAAAAAGAATATTGTAATATGGATGATGCTGTTGCTTGCTTCTGTAGGAGCGATGGCACAGGAAGTGGAGAATCCTGTAGGAAAATTCTCTGTGATTCCCCGTGTAGGTGTTGCTTTGTCTAATTGGAGCAATAACTCGATTTATGTCAGCGATGCTTTGGGCGATGAAATCAAGTCGAAGAATCAGGCTGGCTTTATGGCTGGTGCTGATGTGGAATACCGTGCCACAGAGTATGTAGGGGTGTCTTTGGGAGCCTATTATGCTCGCTTGGGTTACCGTTTCGCTGATTATGAAACCGTAGAGAGTGCTGATAAGAAACAATATTGGGGCATCAAGAACCATCATGCTGATATTGATTACATCCAGGTTCCCTTGATGCTTAAGGGCTATGTAACCCGTCAGTTGGTGGCAATGGTGGGCATACAGGCTGGTTTCCGTTGCGGAGATGCCAAATTCTCTTATGAGGAGACTTCTTTGGAGAAGGACAAGAATGGTTCTACCTATTATAAGGATACGGAGGAGGTAGAGGGAACCCTTATTGCCAAGCGTACGAATATCTCTATTCCGGTAGGTGTTTCGTATGAGTATATGAATGTGATTCTCGATGCACGATATAACATCGGTTTGACAAAGATGGAGAATATTTCGGGATTTGACAGTCCAAAGAATAGCTTCTTTACTTTCACGGTGGGTTATCGCTTTACTCTTTAAATAAGAAAGATAAGGTAGATGGGAAAGATAAGGTGGATGCAGGAATCTCTGTTTTGAGATCTTGCATCCACCTTTTATTATCTACTATTGTTTTTCTACGAGATGATTCGTGTCATTCGTCTGAATTATCCTACCTGGCTTCCTGGCTTAACCTTGCCAAGGAGAGAAGTTACATTCAATGAGCCGTCGAAGTTGACTGCACTCAGAATCATACCCTGACTCTCGATGCCCATCATCTTGCGAGGAGCAAAGT
>OBCL01000171.1_pt1 | contig 17791 bp, 20 predicted proteins | sample 1495931 | NCBI WGS metagenome assembly OBCL01 (sample SAMN03418275, study PRJEB22391) | human gut metagenome | biome: human-gut; feature: organic feature; material: feces | host: Homo sapiens | place: Tanzania | collected 2013-01
TTGCTTTATGCCGATTTGGCAACTTTGTGCAAATCTACTCATTCCCAACTGTTTACGTTCCAACCTCTCTTATTCTCCTTTGGCTGCTTTAGAGCTTTATGTTAAATGTTATAAAACTAATTTTTGTTCTCGATTTTTCTCGTTGCAAAGAGAATTATTTTTCTTATAACCATCAGTTATTTATACATACATTAATATAAATACAGATAAATTTGGCATAAACTTTACAAATATCTTCATAAATGGAATAAATATGTTCTTATACGGAATGGTAGATGCTTAGATTTAACAATACAAAAAAAGTTCTGCCTGCAACTTAACGTTTGCAAACAGAACTTTCTTTATCGGGAATTTCTTTCATCCATATTGCAATATCAATATGAATTTTGCTTTAGCCTTTTATTTTGCTATACAATTTTCTGTAATTTAAGCTTCCTGTTTCTTTGGAATCACAACCGATGCTCCGATGCTGGCGAGCAATACGAGAAGGATAATGACGAGAGAAGCTACTGCATCAATCTCGAAGAAATCGTGGGTGAGCATCTTCACACCGATGAACACCAATAGCACGCTTACACCCACCTTCAGATAGCGGAACTTATCGGCTATCGCTGCCAAGAGGAAGAAGAGCGCTCGCAGACCCAAGATGGCGAAGATGTTGGAGAAGAACACTACAAACGGGTCGAGTGATACTGAGAATACGGCAGGAATACTGTCGAAAGCAAATATCAGATCGCAAAACTCGATGAATACCACCGTCATCACCAAAGGACCTAAGTGCAGACGTCTTTGCATGAACTTCACCACAGGATGTTCAAGTGCATTGATTTCTTCCTTCTTATTTCTATTCAGGAACATCTTGGCTCCGCTATAAACTAAGAATCCTCCGAATACAAGCAATATCCAGGCAAATCGGCTGATGAGGGCTGCACCTGCAAAGATGAAGACAAAACGAAGTACGATGGCTCCCAAGATTCCCCAGTTTAATACATGCTGATAATCTTTCTTATCCACTCCGAATGAACTGAAGATTATCATCATCACAAAGAGATTATCTACGGAGAGCGTCTTCTCTATCAGATAACCTGAGATGTAAGAGATGGTCATGTAGTGGCGATATTGCTGCAGGCTTGCCTCATAGTCATTCGGATCCAGCTTGAGATGAGAAGCATAGCGTGAGGCTATCAGTTTCAAATCGTCAAAGTTCTCTATGCCGTGCACCATATCGCCATGGAAGTAGATGAATACGGCGAAGGCGAGGGCGAGAATAATCCAAACTGCTGTCCAGGATCCAGCCTCCTTGATGGAAACTACATGCGCCTTTCGGTCGATAACCAGCATGTCTAATACGAGTATGGCAGCGATGAATATCACGAAGCCCACCAAAAACATCGATTCTGTAAAAACATGTTCCATTTTTTCTTTTCTTACCTATTTTATATATATAATACCTAAATTATTCCTATTTCATCCAAATCTGATTCATATCATAAAATAACCAGATTCTTTATCCTAGAATTTTCAGATTCATTTCAACCGTTAGAAACGTGGCGCAAAATTAGAAAAAATATTCGAAATAGAGAAAGTTCCATGAGGAAACTTAATTGAATTTAACGTGAATAATGAGGAATGTAATAGGATTGTAATATACGGAGTGAAGAAAAAGGGTGATTGAGAGATATTAGTCCATCAGGATTGGCACAACTTCCTCTTCATTAGGCCAATGGGGCAGATAGAGCAGTGGGCGAGGGGTGCCCCCCATGCCCGACCAGTCTATCTGTTTCACGTAGTCAAAATCGGGAGGACCGAAATCGAAGCTTCGACCATAGAGGACTATGGCTCCCCGACTTTCGTCGATTTTCCATAGTCCTCCACCGTATGTGCATTGCTCTCCTGGAGCCAGCATATCACGGTGCAAATAGACGTGTCCGAATTTCAGTACACCCTCTCTATTGATAATGAATTTCTGAAACATGAATTTTATTATTTATTCTGTTTTATAAGCCTTGTCATTTTATCTGCGACAAAATTATAAAGCTTTTGAATGCAATACAAAGATTATTTTTCTTTCCAAAACAGTTGGTCAATAAACTCATAGCGCTTCTCCATCTGGGCATCAGCTTTTACCTCAGTATTCACATCTATCTGAAGCACAGGGGCTACTGCCTTGCCGTTGGTGGATGGCCACTCAGGCAGACCCAAACCGTTTGGATTGCCCGTCTTCACAAAGTTTACATAATACTGGCTGAAGATTTCGCTAATCATGTAATCCTCCGGTTGCCAGTTGAACACGCGGTTGGTAGGCAGGGTTGCCATAGCATATTCAATATCGGCAGAGTGGACGGCTCCCTTATCCTGTGGAGCAGGAGCTGCATCTTCCTTCGCATCTACCACGCCGCCAGCCAAAGCTGCCACCTTGCCCTTGATGGCCATTGCTGGGCGAGGATGACAATAGCGATAGCGGTAAACTGGCTGTCCGCCGGTCAGCTTGTGCATGTTGCCCCACTTCCAGGTAGAATAATCCAGGAAGATATCCGAAGCCAGATTCACACCCGGCTGCTCCAACACATCCTTGTCGCTGTTGATTCCGTAAAGACGGAAGAGTTCATCGATGTTCTCTTCTCCGAAAGTAGCCTTGGCGCCAGCTTTCAGATTCTCAACGGTAGGCTGTTTGCCCATCAATACCGCCCATGGAGTCATCTCCTGGTTGTTGCCGCCAATGAGCAGAGGCACCTTGGTCTGTTCGCCCTTGGCAAATACCCCTGTAGGCTGTTCTTTCATAAAATATCCATCAACATTATAAACAGGAAGGGCTCTTACGCCCGCCAGCATCATCAGTTCTTCGGCAGGCAGCGCACGAAGTTCATCGAGGTTCTTCAATCCTACGTTCTTTTTCACCTTTTTGCCCGTTTTCTTGCCTATCTTCTCGGCTATTATCTGGGCAAGCTGCACGCCTTTCTCCTCGGCTTCCTTCTGGGTAGCAATCTTCTTGAATCCCATCACCGAACCGCTGGAACCCATAGCCTGGGCAAAGAGTCCCTGGCAGAGAGGGGAAGCCATCAGAGCACTAACCGACATAGAACCGGCTGATTCACCTACAATGGTAATGCGGTCAGGATCACCACCGAAAGCCTCGATATTATTCTTTACCCATTGGATAGCAGCTACCTGATCCATGAAACCATAATTTCCTGAGCCCTTATAGGAAGTCTCCTTGGAGAGCTGAGGATGAGCAAAGAATCCGAAGATGCCCTCACGGTAATTGGCTGTGATAGAGATGATTCCCTTTCTCGCCATTGCATCACCAGCATATCGAGGTTCGCTTCCGCTACCAGCCATCAATCCTCCACCATTGAAATAAATCAATACCGGCAGATGCTCCTTCATCGTCTTGGCGGGAGTCCATATATTCAGGTAGAGACAGTCCTCGCTATTGTTCTTTGTTCCGAAGTTCATATCACCGAAGATAGGTTCCTGCATCGGGTTCGCTCCGAATTCCTTAGCCTCTCGCACACCCTCCCATTTCTGTACTGGTTGCGGAGCCTTCCATCTGAGATTACCTACAGGAGGTGCAGCAAATGGAACACCTTTGAAAACCTTGATGCCAGAGAGATCCTTTCCTTCGAGGATACCTTCAGCAGTCTTGACCTGTGTCTGTGCCATCATTCCCATAGCAGGGAGCAGAAAGGCGATGGATAGAAATAGTTTTTTCATCTGATATAATTTTTATGATGATATATTTTAAAATGTGCTTTAAAGTGCCGTATTTCCTTAGTGATCATGCAGCATTTGCAAAACGATATTGCAAAAATAAACAAAATATCAATAGTTTGACTTGTTTTCCTCATACTTTTTTTATATTTTTGCAAAAATAAACAGAATACGAACGTAAAACATGAATTAAATATAGAAAATGATGGAAGGTTATAAACAGAAGAAATATCCCGTAGCTACCAAGCGCTACGTACAGTGGTTGGAGTTAGAATCGGATGAAGAGGCTATCCGTGAATATCGCAAATTGCATTCCGAGGGTGTGCAATGGAAGGAAATTCGTGATGGAATCCGACAGGTAGGCATTCTGGAGATGGAAATTTACATCTTCGGCAACAGACTGGTGATGATAGTTGATGCGCCGGAAGATTTCGATTGGGACAAATCAATGGCAGAACTTGCCACACTCCCAAGACAAGCAGAATGGGAAGAAGTGGTAGGCAAATTCCAAAAATGCGGCAAAGGTGCTACCAGCGATGAAAAGTGGCACATGATGGAACGCATATTCTATCTCTACGATTAAATTTCCATAATTGTAAGTCTTTTATCGTTTGTAAATTAAAATTTATTTCTTAATAAAGTGAGGATGGAGTTCATCTCCATAGTTGGGAGCATATCTGAATCCATTCAACTCGAAATTGAATATATCTGAAGGCTGGTCTATCCGATTTTGAATGATGAACTTAGTCATCGCTCCACGGCAACTTTTGGCATAGACGGATAACATCTTGATGGTGTCACCCTTGTCCACATAAAATAAAGGTTGAATCACCTTTACCTCTTGGCAAACTCGCTTCCAGTCGAAGAGATGCTCAAACTCCTCGGTGGCTAGATGAATGAGGATGCCATCGTTTGCTTTCACAGCCTCAATCAACATATTCGTAAGATAATTTTTCCAAAAGGCAAAGAGATTCATTCCCTTAGTAGCATCCAGCCTTACCTTTCCTTCCATGCGATAAGGATGAATCATATCCAAAGGACGCAACAGACCATATAGGAAAGAGGTGATGAAGAGATGATCTTGTGCAAAAGTAAAATCATCTTGGCTAAAGTTGTCTGCCTGGAGATATTTATATGCCTGGCCATAGTAGGCAAGGATGGAAGGCAACAGCTCTTCCTCGTTCCAGAAACTCTGATATCGTTGCTGATTCTCCAGGGCGATGGCTTGGCTGCATTTCAATTCCTTCATGAGACGATTTGTGTCCCATGTGGAAAGTTCCAAGGCAAATAGTCCGGCTTGTTCCTGAAACTTAGGCTTGCTTTTCATCGGAATGTCCACAGATGTGGCAGCATTCATGATTTTGGCTGATGCTAAGAGTATTTGCATATTGATGTCGGTTATATTCTTTATGATAGGATATTCTGTAAGATTTCGTCCAACTCCTCCAATTCTTCCTCCCGGGTCGCCCAACTGGTCACGAAACGGCAGATGATTTCCGTCTCGCTCTTTCTCTCCCAAATTTCAAACGCCACCTTTTGCGAGAGTTTCTCATAAAGAGTAGGGGAGAGGATGACAAACTGCTGGTTGGTTGGCGAGTCGTAGGCGATGTCGATGCCATGCTTGCGGAAGATGCTTCGGATACGTTCAGACATGGCAATGGCATGGCGAGACACCTTGAAGTAAAGATTGTCAGTAAACAAGGTATCAAACTGGATGCCGAGCATTCTTCCCTTGGCAAGTAATGCCCCATGTCGCTTCACATTGGTAAAAAAGTATTTGGGAGTCTTCATGCCGGAGAATACCACAGCTTCGCCAAACATGGCTCCCACCTTGGTGCCACCGATGTAGAATACATCGCAATGTCGGGATAGGAAAGGCAGGTCATAATTACATGCCTCAGACATCAGTCCATAACCCAGGCGTGCTCCGTCAACAAAAAGACGAAGATCATATTTCTGGCAAGTGGTATAGAGTGCCTCCAGTTCTTCCCTGGTATATACCATGCCCAGTTCGGTAGGCATGGAGACATATACCATACCTGGTTGAACCATGTGTGAGTGGGTCTCATCGGCCAGGAAGATATCCATATAGGAAGCCAATGTATTAGGATTTAGCTTGCTATCTGTGGAGGGCAAGGTAATGACCTTGTGGCCAAAGGCTTCCACGGCTCCAGACTCATGTACCTCGATATGTCCTGTCTCCACACAAATAACTCCCTCGCATCCCAAGAGGACGGAATCGATGACTGTCGTGTTGGTCTGGGTTCCACCCACGAGGAAGGTAACATCCGCATCTTCCATGCCGATGGTCTTGCGAATCTTCTCTTTGGCGGCTTCTGTATAGGGGTCAAATCCATATCCGGAAGTCTTCTCGTCATTGGTCTTGCCTAACGCTTCCAAAATCTCCGGCAAGGTTCCGTTGTTATAGTCACTTTCAAATGAAATCATATTGTATAAATTATTTATTTTATTTTTATTTGAGTAGCATGCTGTAAAAACTGATTTTGATGGTTGATATTTCAATTCCACAGAACGCTCTAAGCAAGAGTGTAGTGGTATCAGCAAATAGAAGGCGATTACTCCCCTTCAACCTTGCAACCTTCGAAGCCCATTTCTCTGGCTTTGTCTGATCCGAAAGTGAAATAGATGGCTTCGCCCTCATCACAAACCTCGCCTTTGGAGTTCTCCAGAGTCAAGTGGATGGTGACGATGTTGCGGCGCTGGCTGGCGATGTGACCACGCACCGTAATCTGAGAATCGGTGGTCATCACAGGCTTCTTGTACTTCACGTTCAATTGCATCGTAACACCAGTAGTCTGCAGCTTGCGGTTGATGACCCAGCCTGCCACTTCGTCCATCAGCATACTAATGATGCCGCCATGCAAGGTATTTACCCATCCCTGATAATTCTCACCAGGATTCCAGTTGGTAAGAACATCCTCATTCTCTTCCCAAAACTCAAGGTGCAATCCTACCGGATTGTTTGGTGCGCAGCAAACGCAGTTGTAACCTTCCTTATTCAGATAAGGATTCAATATTTTTTTCATATCAAAAAACTCCTTTTCTAAGTGGAGATTCAATCTCCCACATTTAAAATATCATTTAGCATCGCAAATTTATATAAAATTTTCGAATTATAAGCCAGTAAAATAAAAAACTTGAATGATTTCCCTCGAATTGTGCGAGATTTGCCTTATTTTTTGAGAAATCAAGACCACAACTGCAAAATAGTTCCTACCAACGTGCTCTAAGTCACAAAAAAAATATTATCTTTGAAGCAGTGTTCGTTAACTGATTTTTTAAACTTCAAAAATGTAGGCATATGAAAGCAGTATGTGGTCTTGACGTGCACAAAGATAGTATTTTCCTTTGTATTTTGCACAGTGATGGTGAATTGTTTGAGCAAGTTTTCGGAGTTTTAACATTTCAACTGGAAGGTTACCCTATGCGAGGGAAATCATTTTCGTTTTATAGAGGAAAGATACAAAATTATAGCAAGACTATAGTATAGGAAATGATAATTCTCTCTCAAAATATCGTTTAAAAGCGATATTTTGAGAGAGAATCTCACATTTTCCTAAGTTGACACATCAGGAACCTTCTACTTTCTCAAAGAATTGGCAGTCAGTTCCAGAAGGCTCTGCAGATATTCATCGTCTGTATCCTTCTTCATCTTATTCAGCGAAGAGGCGCAGAATTTCTTCTCGTCAGCATTCAGCAACTTGCCGTACTCCTTACAGAGCTTGACTATTTTGTTGGCAATACCCGTCTGGAGGGTACGTTGAGTCATCTGATTAGGATATAGGTCTCTGGCATTCTTAAAGGCAGCACGGAGCGTGTTGAATTGCATCATAAACTCTGCCGCATCCTTGGGAGGAGTCACATCGAAATAATAAGCGCCGGCCGGGCTCTTGTCAAAATTGAAGTACTTGCCCTGAAAAAACAGAGAATCCAGACCTTGAATAGACGGCTTCGTATAAGAGAATGACTTCGTATTGGCGGATGGCTTCTTATAGGTTTGCGGATCCTTGGAGTAGAACTTATACACACTGCCCTTTACCGAATGGTCCATTCCCTGATACCATACCAAGGCATAAACATATCGCATGGTAGAATCCTTGCTGTCGCGGAAATACTGCAGGTTATAGTTGCGGTCCTTGTGAGTACCAAACTCGTAGGTCATGGAATTGTTATTGCCATATCCCACCCGATTCGTCTCAATGCTGGCAGAACCCGCTTTCTTGGTAAAACTGATATAAGCGAGACGACTATTGCTCAATAAAGCCTTTTGAAAGGTATCCACCATTTTATGCTTTCTCTCAGGAATAGCGAACTCAAATCCCTTCATCATGCCAATATTATAGGTATTCATAGAGGAAGAAGTAACAAAGTCGCCTTTCAACAAATCCTGTACGAATACATCAAAAGCCTGGTCGATGGCTGGTATTGACTTCTGGGCATGGCAAGCTGAAGAGAGCACCATCAGGCAAGCCACAAATGCTAATTTAAAAATTGTTTTCATATCCTTCATTTTTAGTTGTTTCTTATTAATAAACCTTTTAAATTGTTTCTTGTCAATAAACCTCCTGGTCATCAATCACATGGTCCTCATCATGCACATTCTCCTCACTTTCGAACGAGGCACTGGCTACTTCGGCATTGAGTGCCTGGATCTGAAGAGCATTGACGAGATAGAGCTTGAAGAACATTTCGTTCTGCTGTGCCTCCATCTCCCAGAGATGCGCATCGGCAAGCATTTCCGGCTCAGCCAACAAAGAATCGGTGGCTATACTCTGGGCTATCAAAAGCTTTGGAGGAGCTGGAGCAAACTTATGCTGACGATATTTCCTTGGCTTGCGCAACCTTGTTTTTGGAGATTCGGAATCACCATGCTTCTTTACCTTTTCAGGCATGGAGAGATTGGCATCTGGCGCTTTTCCCTTTTGAACAACAGCAGAATCAGTATCATCCTGAGCAGTACTGCCATCGAGTTGAGCTATCTTCAAATCATCCTGATGCCCTGCCTGTTGTCCTATCTGTTTCCCTATGCGAGGAACAGCAAATGCAATGAGCAGGGCGATGGATGCAGCCATGCTAATCGGCAACCATAGGCGGCGCATTCTCGCTTTAGACATTGAAGTCCTTGAAGTCTTTGGATGGACGACATTTTCTTCACACTTCTCAGCCTCATGTTCGAGGGGCATCCCCTCGTCGAAATATCCAAACATCATCTGGTATTCCTTCAGGTCATCGCTCACATTGGGATGCTGGCGAAACCACTCCCTTAGCAGAGCCTCCTCTTCAAGAGTAGTCTCACCAGCCATAAACCAATTGAGCAACAAACGTATATCTTTTTCTTTTTCGTTCATATCAATTTTTCCTCCTTTATTAATTATACCTATTTATATATAAGGGCTATCGACATCTTTTCTTGATTTCCTGCAACATCTGCTTTCTTGCCCTCGATAGCAACACGGATACAGATTCTGGGGTGATGCCCACGATTTGCGCTATTTCCTCAGAGCTTTTCTTCTCCACTTGCCGCAGATAAAGCACCTGATACTGGTTGGAGGGCAGAGCCTTGAGGCGTTCCTGCAGCCACTGGTCGTTCTCTGAGTTTTCCACTTCCACATCGGGCGGTGCATAGTGGCTAACCGACTTATCGAAAGGCCGTGCATCTATCGAAATCATCTTCCGCTTGCGAAAGTGGTCGATGCAAAGATGCTTGGCGATGCAAACCATCGAACCTTTGGCATGAGCTGCAGACTGAATGTCTTCCTTGATAGCCCAGAGCTTGAGCATCGCATCCTGTGCGATGTCCTCAGCCTCTTCGCTGCCAACGCCATAACCCTGACTGATTTGCAAGGCTATCTGCCGCAACTGCGGAACGATATGGATGAATTCATTCTCTGTCATTTGCTCTCACTTGTTTTATTTGTTCAAAACTACTACATAAACGGAAAAGAAGTGTTTTTGTTAATGAAGTTAACCTATATTAACACGAAGTTTCGCATGTGGTTCAAGTACGGGCTGAAGGTCCAAAAGTTCCTAGCCCAGTGAAGGCACTGAAAAAGGTACCCAATTTTAAGTTGCATAGCTTGTTTTTGAACTTTAATTCTTGACCAAGAAGCATTTCATCTTTTAAAAGTGGTATGGTCTGTTGTTGCTCTAACATAATCCTTGTATTTTCCTACAAGATACGAATAATATCTCATAAAACAAAATTTTTAAGTGACGGAATACCTACAAATGGGTATTTTGCAAGAAATGCATACTAAAGTGGTGTGATAGAATACCTATTTTTAGGTATTGCAAGGTAGTTTTCTTAATTATAACTTTGCAACCCGAATTGGATTTAAACTCGCGGGAAGCGAGTGAGTGAATAAAATGAATAAATATTATACAAAAGCATGAAGATGAAGCGCATTGTTATATTAGTATTATTAGGCATGTTCTGTTTAAATCAGACCCATGCACAGGTTTTCAGGGGACAGTATATTTCTGAATGGCAATGGGATATGAACAAGAATACCAATCTTGTGAACCAGTTGAGATTAGAACTGAGTATTCCAATAGGAAACGGAAAGGATTCATTCGAAGCAGCAACGCTCCATGTGGCAAAGACCAACGATGGTATTATAGATGACTGGCAGGGTTTTTCAAACATATATGAAGATAATCATTTTGCCCTCCTTGCCGTGTTGGGTTACATGCACGAGTGGAATTCTGGCCATCTGTTTGCGGGTGTGAGGAATGTAAACGAGGATTTCTTTACATCAGACATTACGTCACTATTTCTCAACAGTTCTGAAGGAATTTTTCCTACCATTGCATCCAGTTATCCGATAGCGAATTATCCACATTCGGGATTAACCCTTTATTTTGATGTTACGAAGGGGAGATGGACCTTCAAAAATAGTCTGAATAATGGTGCAGGTTATAGTGGATGGAAAGCTCACGATAATCCTTTCCTGGTTCGTCCAAAAAAGGATGGAATCTTCAACATGTCGCAGTTGGAATATAATTATAAAGGTGGGAAATATTTTGCAGGTATTGCCGTTCATACCCGTCAATATCCGATCAATGAGGATGGCGAAATGGTATCTTCTGATGAATCCAGGAGCAAGCTTACCGGTGCCTGGTGGGTTTATGGTGAACAGGAGGTTTGGAATTCTGGAGAAAAGACGATCTCCTGCATGGTGCAGTATTCCGAGAATACGAGTCATCAGAATGCTTGTTACCGGTATGCAGAAGTGGGCGGTTCCTATCAGGATGAAAAGAACGAGTGTGGCTTGTCTGCCCAGTATGCCCGTTTCCAGCAGGGAACAGAATGTTCTTTGGAGGCTACTTGGAAAAGACAGTTGACTGAATCTATTTCCATCCAGCCTTCATTCCAATACATTAAAAACGACAATGGAGATTTCACGGCACTCTGTGCCCGACTCTATGTAAGTTTCTAAAGGAAGAGAAATTTAGCAAAAAGTGTACATCGTTTGACTTCAAAAAAAACAAACGATGTACACCTTTTTTATAAGGTAAAATAACAGCTATCTACTATTCTGAATGAAACTATAACATCTGAGATAATTCCCATGCCCTTACATGCGTAATACCCTTGCGAGAAGGCAACTGGAGATCATCAAGCGACACTTTCGGTATAAAGCGGACGAGGAAAGCCACAATCGATGGTGTTACCGAACCAAAGATTATACTTCTTTACTGATTCTATATTTTCGTTCATACTCGAATTTTTGTGCAAAGATAGCATTTTTTTCGTCCATAGACGAAAATATCTCTGTTTTTAACAAGATTTTCGTCTATAGTCGAAAATTTCCTTATTTCCATCATTTTTTTCGTCTATGGACGAAAATTTTGAAGTATCGAGATTGTTTCAATCTTATTTCCTTGCTATCCATTTCGGCAAGACCAGGGTGCCCATCACCAGGAAAGGGTACAACCTGTACTCCACCCTTAATTCACATTTCAAAGATGTGATGGAAAAGTGAAGAAACCGTTAAACTCATCAGCCCCTTCGGTATAGATAGCGCGAGATAAGTATTTGCAATAAAAAGTGGAAATTTCTTGCTTGCTCTTTCAAAATATTGTATCTTTGCACCCGCAATCGAAAGAAAAAGAAAAGTAGCAGTAAAAACAACAATTATTTCAGATAAAATGGGAGACAGAATAACAACAATAGAACAGGGAATGCAGCGACGCACAGAACTGCTCTTAGGAAAGGATAATCTGGAGAAATTACAGTCGGCACGCGTGCTCATCTTCGGTATTGGAGGTGTGGGTTCATGGTGCGCCGAGGGATTGTTGCGTAGTGGCGTGCGCAACATTACTATCGTGGACAGTGACCGTGTCTGCGTAACCAACTGCAACCGCCAGCTGATGGCAACAAGCCGTACCATCGGAGAAGTAAAGGTGGATGCACTGCGCGAACGACTGCTGGAGATCAATCCCAATGCCAACATCACGGCTTATCAGAAAATCTATCAGGCTGAAACTGCCGACGAGTTCCACATGGAGGAATACGACTTCATCATTGATGCCATCGACTCACTGAAGGATAAGGCCGACCTGATACTCCGTGCCACTGCCCTTCCGAAGGAAATCACATTCATATCTTCTATGGGTGCTGCTCTCCGACGCGACCCGTTCAAGGTCAGAAAGGCTGAGTTTTGGAAGGTAGAAGGTGATCCATTAGCCAAAGCCTTGCGTAAAAAATTCAAGAAGAACAAGACCTTCCCTCACCGCAAATTCCAATGTGTATATAGCGTAGAAACGCCAATGAAGAATATGGGCGTAAACAAAGCCTGCGGTACAGGCGGTTGCCTGTGCCCTAAAGCGAAACTGCTCAGCGGAGAACGTGGAACAGACACAGCCGTCTATGATGCTCCAGGCGACCAGAGCCTTGTAGAACATGAATGGTGCTCTACGAAGGCGCAGATCAATGGTTCACTCTGCCACATCACAGCAACTTTCGGTATGGCAATCGCAGGTATGGTAATCAATCACATCATTGATTGATGATCATAATTCACCATAAAAGATAAAATTCCTTATTTCATTACTGGTAGTAATAACTTAAAGGAGCAACTGGCTCAATTGTTGATTTTATGATTTCTATAACATACATTATAGCATACGTTTGTGCTGGCATCTGTATCCTGGCACTTTTGGAAAAGTTGTTAGGCTTTGTAGCTTATATAAGGGATGGCTGGAAACATGTCAATCAACTTTGTCCAAATAAAAAACTTGAGGATTTGAATACCTTCACGAAAGGAGACAAGTTTTATGAGGGCAAGGTAAATGTTGGCCTGCGCAATTACCAAAAGAGAAATTTGCTGAAGTGGTGCTGTCAGGTGACAGTTCCAATTGAAGAGATGGACGAGCAGGGCCTGCCCACGGAAAAGGAGAAAAAAGCCCTTGGGGACTTGATTGGCTCCATCGATTTATCCCTTCGCATCAAATGTAAGGATGTGCCATATCCGCTGATTGTTGGCTTTGTGGAGGGCAACAATGTCTGCAGCATCTATTGGATGGTAAATAATCCTGAAAATGCGGGCAAAGTGTTAGGAAAATTGAAGCTTGATCGCAAACTTCAGTATACGATGCGGCAAGATCCATTCTGGACTCAATTTAATACTTTGCTGGAAGAGTTATAATAGTTCCCTGGCAATCCAAGCGCATGCCTATATCATTGCCTTTATTATAGTGTTGCTCTTTCGCAATGCATTTTGCTTATATGGAGCAAAAGATATTAAAAAATCATTTAAAAATAGATGATTTTTAGTATTATTCAGTACTTTTGCACCGAAAGTTTTTGATAGTAAAAATTTAAATATTACAGACATGATAAGACTGAATGTATTTTTTGAAGTGAAAGAAGAAGTGGATATGGAGCAACTTAATGCCCTGTGTCAGGAGTTAATGGAAAAGTCATTGGCTGACGAAGGCAACATTGCCTATGACTATTTCGTTAGTGGTACTCGTGATGGCGTGATGATGATATGTGAGACTTGGCAGAACGCTAAGGTGCTGAAAACTCACATGGAGTCTGCACACTTTACCACGTTGGTTCCTCAAATAGAGGCTTTGACGAAGCATGGATTGAAACTGGAACAATTTCAGTTTGAGAAATAACAGGTTTCCTTAAAGACGATATGCGACATGAGCCAGCTTCAGCTACAAGCAGTTCTCTGAATCATCTTTGCCCACGAGAAGGTGATTGGAGTTGACTTAACAGAAGAGTGCTCAACCTCTCTATTAAACAACAATGAAGATGCAATACAAAAATATCATTTTCGATTTGGGGAACGTACTTGTGAAGTTGAATTCTCTAGGATGTATGAATGCTTTCAAGGTACTTGGAATGGAGAAACTGATAGACTCTAACCCGGAGGCAAAGAGACTCATGGGTGAGTTAGGTGTAGGACTGATCTCTACGGAACAGTTTTGCGATGCGGCAAGGAACTTGACCCTGACAACAGTTTCTAATCACCAAATTATTGAAGCGGCCAATCGAATGTTGGTTGTTATTCCCGATGAGAAGAAACGCAGGCTTTTAAAGCTCAAGGCTAAGGGCTATCGTCTCTTTCTATTGAGCAACACCATAGACATTCACTGGGATTATTGTGTGGAGAAGTTATTCCCCTATCAGGGGCATAATGTGGAAGACTATTTTGAAAAAGTCTTCCTCTCACAGCGGCTCCATCTCTCCAAGCCGGATGCAAGAATCTACGAGGAAGTCATCAGACAAGCAGCGATAGTTCCTGAAGAATCGTTGTTTATTGACGACCTCCAGGAGAATTGTGTCGCTGCGGAAAACCTCGGCATTCATACATTCCAGAATGTTGAGTTTGATGATTGGCTCGACTTGGAATTATAGGAAGCCATTCTGACTGCCTATTGAACCTATCGATTCTTTCCTTGATGATTCGGATATAGGTTCTTTTCATCTTGTCATTAAGGAAAGAAGTCCTGTCCGCTCATAAATATCATTTTTCTCGATATACTTGGACAAACCAAAATAAAAGTTGCTTTTATTGTCGGAATGCTGTGTTTTATATTTAAATTGCGAATCATCCCTTTTCTGAGAAGATTACCTTATCACTATTGAGATACCTCGTTTTGAAGGTATGTTTGATATCCTCCCTATCCATTATCTTGCCATTTAATTGTTCTTTTTCCATTTCCATTGTTTGCTCATTCATTTTTTCTGCAAAATTAGGTGAATCGTGAGAAAAATCATTGCGCATGAAAAATTTTTTTATTGTGTGAAACGAGCTTACACAGGTGTGGGCTATCTTTGCATCAGAATTTTTAATTGATATACAATGGAGAAGTTTGATATTAATAAAGAAATGGCGAAGTTAAAAGGACTGAACATTATCGAAAAATGCTCGGCTTTAGACGATTTGCTTGATGATTTGGAAGATGCCCAAGAGCAGATTATCTGTGCCAAGGATGAGATTTCCGAAGAATACGCCAACGTTTTTAAGAAGAAGTTTCACGAGGAGATAGCTTCCTTTATAGCGGAAACTTTCGATGGCAAGATTCCATATGTGGAAAAATATGGTTATCAAATCATGTATGACAACAGGCCCATTTATATAACCCTTTATTGTATTTGTGGTGAATGGTCTATTTGTCTTTTTGTAAAGAGTGGAAGTGCAAAACATCTGATAAAACTTGCAGGTGTTTTAGGTGTCAATATAACAGGGAATGGGGCATCTTTGAACTTAGAAGTTACAGAGAAAGATTTGCTTTCCAAGGTGAAGCAAATCCTGTTACTCTCAGACTCCTACGCAAAATGAATCTTTCATAAGGTAAGATTCTTATTTCATAAATCGAACATATACTTAAAAATAAAGCATTATGGACAATATTAATGTAGTGCTGTTATGGTTATGCAAACGTCGTGTAAAAAAGATATGGAGCAGATGGACTTGCTCCAAGCATTCGAAATAATCGTAGATAAGGCAAAGAATTCTTCTCTGGGTGAGAAGTTCTATGAGGAGACTGATTCATATCTTGGATTTGTCTCCGATAAACTGGACATATCCAAGCGTGCCAGTGCCATCATGGCCTTGTTTGCCGACAGATGCGATGACAGTCACATCCAGTTCTCGGACTTTACGGATTTCTTGGGCTGCCGCATCCTTAGCTTGCTTCGATATGCCAATGAAATCCAAGAGCTTGTTGACAAGGAATATATCTGCCGCAATAGGGATGAAGGTTTCTATTATACCATCCCAATGGAGGTGATGGAGGCGTTCCAACATAATGAGCGTTATAATCCTATGGATGTGGAGGAACTTACAGCCAGAGAACTATTTGACAAGTTCGATGAGTTGTTTACGAAATGTCGCCGTAGAAAGATTGACAAACAAGTGCTGAGAAGGAAATTGAGGGCATTGGTAGCCAAGAATGAAAAGTTGGCTTTTGTCAAGGCGATGGCTTCCTACGATGTAGATGCGGATGATATGTACTTCCCGCTTTTCGTCTTGTTTTGTACACTCTTTGTTGTCAATGGTGATGATGACATCCGATACCACGACTTGGAATTTATATATAAAGAAGGCGATGCAGAATGGCGATGCGCAAAGCGAGGCTTGAGTCAAGGTGATCACTTGTTTTTTGTGGAGAAGTTCATTGAATATACCAATGACGATGGCTTTGTGGATAGAGAGTCGTTCAAAATTACGGATGATGCCAAGAAACTGCTTTTCTCAGAACTCAACCTATCATCCTTGCGTGGTTCTCGCCCGAAGGGTGGCATGCTCTCCTTTGAGGACATCAGCCCCAAGCAACTATTCTACAATAGCAAGGAACAAAGGCAAGTGGAAGAATTAACTTGATGCCATCATCGGCAAGCGTCAGGTGGGGGCGGAAAGAGCCGTTGAGAAGATGGAAAACAGTATTCAGAATATCATCCTTCAGGAGATAGAACAGTTGGATGGTATCCTCATTGCCACGACCAACCTCGCAGAGAACATGGACAAGGCCTTCGAGCGCCGTTTCCTCTATAAGATACAGTTTGAGAAGCCAGACTTGAATTGCCGTACTCAGATTTGGCAAGCGATGATTCCGCCTTTGAATGATGCCGACGCCAGTTACCTGGCGGGCAAGTATGATTTCAGCGGTGGTGAAATAGAGAACATCGCCCGTCATTTTACCATCCAGTCGATATTGCATGGCCAGCCAGAGAACATGGTCAAATCCCTTGTTGAGTTTTGTGAAAATGAAAGACTGGAAGGGAGTCGTACCAAGAGAAAAATTGGATTCTAACGGCTGATATATAACAAAAAAGGTATGGAGAAGTATATATTTTTAGATTTTGATGGAGTAATCAATACTCCAAAAGGTAAATTTGCTAAGAAAGCTGTAGCCAATTTGCTCCATTTGGTGGAAAGAAGTGATGCCAAGATCATCATTTCTTCCACTTGGCGATTGCAAGGTATGAGGTACATACAGAAGTTGTGGCAGGAACACCATATGCCAGGCGAAGTCATAGGTTTGACTCCTTCTTGCAATTCCACTAACTTTAGCAATGTAGATGGGGTGGAGGAATGGCAAGGCTTACATGGGTGTAAAGGCTTGGAGATTGCAGAATGGTTGAGATTGAACGCCAAAGAGCCTTATCAATATATAATTCTTGATGATGAGGAAGATTTTCTGTTTTCTCAACGAGAACATCTGGTGAAAGTAGAAGGTAGCAAAGGGCTTGATAAGGCTGATGTGAGAGTAGCAATTCAAATTTTAAATACCAAAGAGATCAGTCAAATGAAACGTTGGTTTTATGGTGCCCTAAAATTTATTGCGGTCTATATCCTTATGGTGATGCTTTTCATGGCTTATTTTTATTGGTATCCAGAAAAAGAGATGAACAACATGAATCGTCGTGCCCTAATGTACAAAGAGTGTTTGCGTAGTCATTTTCATTGGCAAAAATAATAACTTCTACAATAATTTAGATAGAATTTCGTTTCTAAGGTAAACAATTATAGCTTATAATGCGATGAATGATATAATCAATATTCTAAACCAAGTTCGAATAGTTTCACAGAAAATA
>OBCL01000173.1_pt1 | contig 17662 bp, 19 predicted proteins | sample 1495931 | NCBI WGS metagenome assembly OBCL01 (sample SAMN03418275, study PRJEB22391) | human gut metagenome | biome: human-gut; feature: organic feature; material: feces | host: Homo sapiens | place: Tanzania | collected 2013-01
TTTCGGGCTTCAATCGTTAATTTTGCAAGGAGTGTCATTTTTGCGTCAAATGACATTTTTAAATCTGCACACTTTTGCGCTACAAAAAATAAATTTTTCCCCGTAAACACTGGGGGAGTGAGCCGATTTTAACATTTCGAAACGCCACAAATTTGCAAAAAATTTGGATTCCCCTTTTTCGCGTTGTAACTTTGCACTCGCAAGCTTGCTAAAACACGCTCCATTTTGGCGAAAAACGATTCCGAAGGAATTCCGATACCATTCCGAAGGAACAAAGAACCCATTTTGGAGCCATTTACTAACAAAAAAAATCTACTATCATGGCAAAAAATACTCCCATTGACATCATCAAGGGTGTCTCAGGTAAGTTTAGTGGCGGAAAGTCGAAAGAATACTTCGCTACGAACAAGTGTACACTTAAACTTAACACCATTGTCAAAACACCCCCAATCGACACAAAATTCTTTCTTTGTTTTTATTCCTCCCTACATCACATTTCCTCCAAAATACCTATAAACTATCCCCAAATTCCACTTTTTTAAGTAATAAAACGAAGTTTCAAAAAAATTGTCACACAAAAAGAGTTGTTCATTTGGCTTTTAATACTAATTTTGCGGACAGATTAAAAAAGTGAAGGATTTACACCCCAAACCATTCACTTCAAAATCGAACCAGACAACAATAATAACTACAGCTATTATATAAAAAAATCATGAGTGAAAATAGCGTGAAAATTGGACACATTTCGCAGATTATCGGTGCGGTGGTCGACGTAAAGTTCGACATCGAAGGTCAGTCTGCAAAAGATGTCTTGCCCCGCATCCACGAAGCACTTGAGGTAAGCCACCCCGATGGTCGCAACATCATTATTGAGGTGCAGCAACACATTGGCGAGGACACAGTGCGCACGGTGGCTATGGATAACACCGACGGATTGAGCCGAGGCTTAGAAGTGCGATGCACTGGTGCTCCTATCTCTATGCCTGTGGGCAACCAAATTAAAGGTCGCATGATGAATGTGACAGGCGATTCTATTGATGGTCTTAAAACTTTAGACCGCTCAACAGGCACCTACCCCATTCACCGCGAACCGCCTAAGTTCGACGAACTGAAGACGAGTAGCGAAGTGCTCTACACGGGTATCAAGGTAATCGACTTGCTCGAACCTTATGCCAAAGGTGGTAAAATTGGTTTGTTCGGTGGTGCCGGTGTAGGCAAAACCGTGCTTATCATGGAATTGATTAACAACATTGCCAAAGGGCATGATGGCTTCTCGGTTTTTGCTGGTGTGGGCGAACGTACCCGCGAAGGTAACGACTTGCTCCGCGAAATGATTGAGAGCGGCGTAGTGCGCTACGGTAAAGAATTTGAAGAGGCAATGGAACGCGGCGAGTGGGACTTGTCGAAGGTGGACTATAACGAGGTGGAGAAGAGTCAAGCCACGCTTGTTTATGGTCAGATGAACGAACCTCCTGGCGCACGTTCTTCAGTTGCTCTCTCGGGTTTGTCTATCGCCGAGAGTTTCCGCGATGCAGGTGCGAAGGATGGCAAAACTTCCGACATTTTGTTCTTCATCGATAACATCTTCCGTTTCACGCAAGCTGGTTCTGAGGTTTCTGCCCTTTTGGGTCGTATGCCTTCGGCTGTGGGTTACCAACCTACTTTGGCAAGCGAAATGGGTGCGATGCAGGAGCGCATTACCTCAACTAAGAATGGTTCTATTACCTCTATACAGGCTGTATATGTGCCTGCCGATGACTTAACAGACCCTGCGCCTGCTACCACATTTACGCACTTGGACGCTACTACGGTGTTGAGCCGTAAGATTACGGAGTTGGGTATTTATCCTGCGGTAGACCCCTTGGATTCTACCTCGCGTATTCTCGACCCCAAGGTAATTGGCGAAGCACACTATAATTGCGCACAACGCGTAAAGCAGATTTTGCAGAAGTATAAGGAGTTGCAAGATATTATTGCCATCTTGGGTATGGACGAACTCTCAGACGAAGACCGCTTGACTGTGAACCGTGCACGTCGTGTGCAGCGCTTCTTGAGTCAGCCCTTTACGGTGGCTGAAAAGTTTACTGGCGTTCCGGGTGTGATGGTTCCCATCGACGAGGTGATCCGTGGTTTCAACATGATTCTTGACGGCGAGGTAGACGATCTGCCCGAACAGGCCTTCTTGAATGTGGGTACCATTGACGAGGCTATCGCCAAGGGTAAGAAACTGATGGAACAAGCTTAATTTAGAGTTCTTAGGTTTTTAGAATAAGACTCCTAAATGGTGTCTCTTACCTGAAAACCTAAAACTCAATTAAACAGACAGTAACATGAAAGTAACCATAGTTTCTCCCGAAAAAACTTTGTTCGAGGGTGAAGTTGAAGGCGTGAAGTTGCCTGGAACAAAAGGGCGCTTTGAGGTGTTAAAAGACCATGCCCCGCTCATTTCAACGCTCACCCAAGGAACAATAGAATGTTTGGGAAACACCCCCTATAAGGTGACAATAAGCGGAGGATTTGTGGAAGTGGCACGCAATGTCGTTTCCGTATGTGTGGAAATGTAACCATGCCTGGGTGAGGCGTGAGTGAAGTTGTACAAAACAAGTTTCGTTCTTCTATCCAATAAGATTTTAGGCACACGCCCTAAGGGGTGAGTTTGCTACAGGTCTTATGAGAACGATGCAAGGGGAGCCTATCATAAAAAAAGGCGTACTGCAGCATCTCTCTCGTCAGTGTGAAACGCATCTATGAAACTTGATTGTAAAACGCTAATTCTAATTACTAACTCACGACAAACACTACCACTTTAAAACATGGAGTCATTTGATCAACGCATCAAAAAATCTCTTATTACAAAAGCCATAACCATTTGTGTTACAGGTGCTTTACTACTTTTATTTGAACTTTTGCTTGCAGGTGCAAACGTGGCTACGCAACAAGCGCCCTTGTTACTGGTCATTGCCACCCTCATTATGGCGGTAAATGTGCTTAGCAGCATGGTTTATAAATGGATTATGAAGGACGGTGGACGACACGCCATCGGATTCTACTTAATAGACAAGGTGGTTCGCTTCTTCTTGGTCATTGTCATCGTATTGATATACGCCTTGGCGGACCGACGCAACTTGTTGGCTTTTGCTCTCAACCTTTTAGTGCTCTACATTGCAGACGCTGTCACGTCGATGATATGCTACGTCAGCATAGAGCGAAACTTCAATAAAAAGAAATGAACAACCTCATTATCAAATATTTGTGCATCGTAGCATTGTTCTTCGGCCAGTTGTCTGCTTTCACAGCATCGGCTAACGAAGCTGCCCCGAAAGCTCAAGAAAAGCCCGACGTGAAAGAAATTGTGTTGGGACACATGAGTGATGCTTACGATTGGCACATCGTTACGTGGAACGGACATCACGTTTCTATCCCTCTGCCAGTGATTGTAAAAGGCAAGGACAGTGAATGGCACGTTTTTAGTTCGGCTCGTTTTCACGAAAGCGAAGATGGCACCTACCAAGGCTTCTACCTAAATGAGGAGAAAAACGGAAAGATTTATGAACACACTGCCAACGGTGAGGACGTAAGACCGTGGGACTTTAGCATTACCAAAGACGTGGTCCAGATTTGGATTGTGGTGTTGGTTATGGCTTTTGTCTTTATCGGGTCTGCACGTTGGTATAAGGATAAAAAACCAAGCGATAAAGCGCCTAAGGGGTTCGTAGGATTGGTTGAAATGTTTGTGATGTCGATTAACGAGGACTTAATTCGTCCCTCGGTCGGCGAAAAACATTACAAAAAATATGCGCCCTACTTGCTCACTGCTTTCTTCTTTATCTTTATCACGAACCTCTTGGGTTTGGTTCCTATCTTCCCAGGTGGTGCCAACATTACGGGTAACATCAACATCACATTTGTGTTGGCTATGTGTACGCTCTTGTTGGTAAACCTCTTTGGCAATAAGGAGTATTGGAAAGAAATTCTGTGGCCTCCCGTTCCGACATGGCTGAAATGCCCTGTGCCCATGATGCCAGTTATCGAACTCTTTGGCATCTTTACAAAACCGTTTGCCTTGATGGTGCGTTTGTTTGCCAACATGATGGGTGGACATGCCATCATCTTATCGCTCACTTGCGTAATCTTTATCACTTGCCAAATCAATGCGGTGATTGGTTCATCGTTGACATTTGTGAGCTTTGTGATGATGATTTTCATGAACTGCCTCGAACTCTTGGTGGCATTTATCCAGGCTTATGTGTTCACGATGTTGAGCGCTGTATTCATTGGATTGGCACACCCCGAGGCTCACAAACACTAAGAAACAAATAACAAATTAAAAACAACCCATAAAATTTTAAACATTATGACTCTCTTAATCGCATTGTTACAAGCTGCCGCAGGTGCAGCAGGTCTTGCAAAGTTGGGCGCTGGTATTGGTGCCGCTCTCGCCGCTATTGGTGCTGGTCTTGGTATCGGTCGCATTGGTAGCGCCGCTATGGAAGCTATCGCCCGTCAGCCCGAGTCTACTGGTGACATCCGTACCAACATGATCATCATCGCAGCTCTTGTAGAAGGTGTGGCTCTCTTTGCCGTTATCGTCTGCTTGCTCTGCCTCTTCTTGTAATCTCGGCTGAGTTATAGTAATAGTAAAGGTTATAGGGCTACAAAAAAATTCTTTTGTATAACCCTATAACCTCGCTACTATAATCCCAACCACTATTAAGCAAAAAAGATTTTTATGCAGTCTATCAATCTGCCATCCATATTAACTCCTGACGTAGGTTTGTTGTTTTGGATGCTTTTGGCTTTTCTTGTGGTGTTCGGTTTGATGGCTAAATTCGGCTTCCCCGTAATCATCAACATGGTGAACGAACGCAAGAATTACATTGATGAATCGCTGCAAAAGGCGCACGAAGCGAACGAACGCTTAGCAAGCATTGAACAAGAAGGTGAACGCCTCTTGAACGAAGCTCGCGCACGCCAAGCAGAGATTTTGAGCCAAGCCAAAGCTACCAGCGACAGTATTGTGCGCGAAGCACGCGAAAAGGCACAAGAAGAAGGTGCTAAATTGCTGCAAGACGCGAAAGCACAAATCGCTGCTGAAAAAGAGAACGCACTTCGCGATATTCGCGAAACTGTGGCTGACCTCTCGGTGGTGATTGCCGAAAAGGTGGTACGACAAAAACTTGCCAACACCACCGAACAGCAAAAACTTATTGAGCAAATGCTTGACGAGGTTTGCAAAGCCTAATCTAAAAAGTCTGTTTCAGGAGGGGAATGATGAATCTCTCAGTTTCTGAAATGTCTCTCCCCCCAAAAAACTATTTTAGAACGTCTACACATTTAAAAAAATAGGAAATAGCTTTATGGATTTAGGCATCGTTTCAACCCGATATGCTAAAGCACTGCTGCTCTTTGCTGAACAGAACAAAGAGGAGGATAAGGTATATGCCGAAACCTCGGTGTTGGCTGAAACCTTCCTCCATGTGCCTGCACTGCAACAGGCTCTTATCAACCCTGTGTTGACCGAAGCCCAAAAGAAGCAGCTGCTCCTCACTGCCGCCTGTGGCAAAAATACGCCCTCGCAGTCGCTCAGCAAGTTTGCCTCGCTCATTATAAAAAAGATGCGAGCCGAACTCATGCACCAAGTGGCGCTGACCTACGGCACGCTCTACCGCAAAGGCAAGCATATCATCAATAGCAACCTTGTGTTGCCCACAACCATCGATAAACAACTCATTGAAAAGTTGCAACAAATGGTTGAAAAACGGTCGAAGTGCAAAGTTGACTTCCATGTTAAAGAAGATGCCTCTATTCTGGGTGGCTTTATTTTGGAATACGACACTTACCGTTTAGACGCAAGTGTGCGCTCTCAGCTCGCACAATTAAAACGAGAATTGAAGTAATTACTTATAAACAGATTAAATGTCTAACAATATAAAACCCAGTGAAGTCAGCGAAGTCCTTTTGCGCGAACTTCAAGATATCAACACTGATGTCAAGTTCGAAGAGGTGGGCGTAGTGCTCTCGATTGGCGATGGTGTGGCACATATCTATGGCCTTACCAACGTGACCGAGAATGAGCTCATCGAATTTGAAAATGGCGTGATGGGTGTTGCCATGAACCTTGAAGAGGATAATGTGGGTGCCGTATTGCTCGGTTCTTCTGAAGGTATCAAAGAGGGACAGAGCGTGAAGCGTACCACAAAGGTTGCCTCTATCGAGGTTTGCGACGAGATGCTTGGTCGTGTGATCGACCCGCTCGGCAACCCTGTTGATGGTGGAAAAGCTATCGAAGGCAAAAAATATTTGATGCCCCTCGACCGCAAAGCACCTGGTGTTATTTATCGTCAACCCGTAACACAAGCCCTTCAAACTGGTTTGAAGAGTGTCGACTCCATGATTCCTATCGGTCGTGGACAGCGCGAACTTATCATTGGCGACCGCCAAACAGGTAAGACCGCAATTGCTATCGATACCATTATCAACCAGAAGCAAAACTTTGCCAAAGGCGACCCTGTTTATTGCATCTACGTGGCTATCGGTCAGAAGGCTTCGACCGTAGCTAACATCGTTAATACGTTGAAGCAGGCAGGCGCAATGGATTATACCATCATTGTGAGTGCCACTGCTGGCGAACCAGCTGCTATGCAATATTATGCACCTTTTGCAGGTGCCGCTATCGGCGAATATTTCCGCGACCGTGGTTTGCATGCCTTGGTGGTGTATGATGACCTTTCAAAGCAGGCTGTTGCCTACCGCGAAATTTCATTGATCTTGCGTCGTCCTTCTGGTCGTGAGGCTTACCCTGGTGATGTGTTCTACTTGCACTCACGCTTGCTTGAGCGTGCAGCAAAAATCAACAATCAGCAGGAGGTTGCCGAAAAGATGAACGACCTTCCTGAATGTTTGAAAGGCGAGGTGAAAGGTGGTGGTTCGCTTACCGCACTCCCTATCATCGAAACACAGGCTGGCGACGTTTCGGCATACATCCCTACTAACGTAATTTCGATTACCGATGGTCAGATTTATTTGGACACGAACCTCTTTAACCAAGGTTTCCGCCCTGCCATCGATGTGGGTATCTCTGTGAGCCGTGTGGGTGGTGCTGCGCAAATTAAGAGTATGAAGAAGGTGGCTGGTACACTGAAAATTGACCAAGCGCAATATCGCGAACTCGAGGCTTTTGCCAAGTTCTCGTCTGACATGGACCCTGTAACTGCCATGACAATTGACCGTGGTCGTAAGAACAACCAGTTGCTCATTCAGGCTCAATATAGCCCTATGCCCGTTGCTGAACAGGTGGCTATTCTTTATTGTGGCACACATGGCTTGCTCAAAGACGTGGCTATCGACAAGGTGCGCGATTTCCAAGAAAGCTTCTTGCAAGTGATTCGCAGTCAATATGCTGAGAGCGTTCTCAACGAATTGGCAAAGGGTAATCTGAGCGAAGAGGTTTGTCAACACATTGAGAAAGTGGCAGCCGACATTGCCGGACAATATAAAGCATAAAGTATATGGCCTCACTGAAAGAAGTTAAAACACGAATTGCATCGGTGAATAGCACGCGCAAAATTACGAGTGCTATGAAGATGGTTGCATCTTCAAAACTTCACCATGCGCAGCAGGCAATAGAGAGCATGCGCCCCTACGAGCATCAACTCAACCACATCATGTCTACCTTCGTAGGCAATATGGAGGGCGAGATTGATACGCCTTATGCCGGCGAGCGCGAAGTAAAGCGTGTGGCCATTGTTCTTTACACCTCTAATTCGTCGCTCTGCGGTGGTTTTAATGCCAATGTCATCAAGGCTTTCAACCATAAAGTGGCGCTTTATCGCGAACAGGGCATTGACATTGTCAAGGTCTTTGCATTGGGAAAGAAAGCTGCCGATGCAACCAGCAAAGCAGGTTTCTCTGTCGATGCTGACTACGCCCCCCTACTCGACCATCCCCAATATGACAAGGCTGCTCAAGTAGCTGCCGAAATTATGGAGATGTATGCAAAAGGCGAAATTGATCAAGCTGACTTAATCTACCACCACTTTAAAAGTGCAGGTACACAAGTGCTGACCGAAGAAACCTTCTTGCCCATTAAGTTGCAAGGCGAGACTGACAACCGCGCTAAGGCTGATAAAACGGAGCTCGACTTTATTGTGGAACCTTCAAAGGAGGAGATTGTAAGTCAACTCATCCCTAAATCGCTCCACCTCAAGCTCTTCACTGCACTGCTCGACAGTTTGGCAAGCGAACATGCAGCACGTGTGGTTGCTATGCAAGTAGCTACCGACAATGCCGATGATTTGCTCCGCGAACTCACATTGGCATATAACAAGAGCCGTCAGCAAGCCATTACCAACGAATTGCTCGACATCGCTGGTGGTAGCATGCAATAAGACGAGTTGTTCTGCAATTTCTGCACAAAAATAGCGTGCAGATGATTATTACCCTATATGCAAGGCAATCATCATCTGCACGCTGTTTTTATAGTTTTTATCTCCTTCTCTTGTTAACAAAAAATTAGTTCAACCTTAGCACTCTAATACCCACTGACGAAGGATGTTCTTTGAGATATTGTCGCAACGTTTTCGGTTCTTCTACCACCTTATGGTGAATAGACGAGGCATTGAGCAAATGCAAACGGTTATCCTTACCCCACACGGCAAAACCTAAGTGTGAATAATCGATACCGGCTTTTTTGGTGACAATAGCCACCACATCACCCGACTGCACTGTGCGCAATTCGTTCTTAGACAAAGCCGTTTTAGCCTCAGCCAAATAATACCCATCTGCGCCATTATATTTGCGTTCGAGTTGTGCAATGCTATCCACCCACTCTGGGTGCATTTTCAAGAATTTATATTTATCGGCATGCACCGACATGTAAAAGTTATTCACAATGATAGGCGTTGTAAAATGCTCGTCATCTCTCACCTCCTTTACCACCCCCTTGTTTATGTTATCGTGCATCCACCAAGTAAAATAATGTAAGCGCGACAGATAGCCATTCATATTACCCTGCCAATAGCGCAGTGTCATCAAGTTGCGGCAATAATCAGCAAAAGAGGTCTGCTGCTGTCTTTTTGTCATAGCCAATGCCAAAGTGGTTTCCACCAACGTAGTACAGTCCATTTGTCGTAAGTTCACCACGAGTTGTTCAGGATCACACTTTTCGAGTGTAGCAGCCACATAAGGCACCTCAATAAACTTACGTGCATAAAACAGCACATCGTTCTCACCCGCGTTTTCGCGTAGCAAAGCTTCTACACGAACCGAGTCTGCCTTGGTGTAACGTGTCTGCCGTAAAACCTCATCTGTATTCTCGCTAAAAAGTTGCGCGGACTGTGCTTCGGCTGTCAAAGTCACGCTTTCGCCACTTTCGTGCTTTTCTACACTCTCTGTACGATGGTTATTATTCCCCGCACATGCGCCAGCCATGCAAACTGGAAATAAAGTTGCTATGAATAAATTATGAATCATCATATACCAAATTTGTTTATGCAAAGGTATAGATTTTTTGAATAAAGCCTTTATATGTAAGTTTGAATTGAAGATGGAAAGTTGATTTTTTTTGCTATTTCGAGCACATACGGCAAATGACAAAAAAACGTGGAAAGACAACATCAACAATATTGCCTATCCACGCTATTTATTTGTAATACTAGGATGTGGTGATTATTTAATCAAAGAAACTGAGCGGCTAACGAACTTGCTTAAAGCTTCACCACGAAGCAAACCGTTCTGCAAGAGCGCCAAGTCTATGAGTTGAGCTACAACGGCATTTTGCTTGCCATATTCGGCCCATACATCCTTACGTGCTTTCTCTTGTGCTGCGATATCATCGTCGCACTGCTTCAAATCATTCTTTTCGCTTTCGGTCAAGTCTTCATACTTCTTGTCCTTCTGCTCCTGCTCAATTGCTGCATGACGAGCGTGCAAGCCCTTCAACTCGTTTTCAATGGGTTGCAACTTGTCTGTGAGCTGGGTCTTCATATCTGCCAAGACCTCCTTAACCAAACGATGGTCTGAGTTAAGCACCACATTATACATGTCGGGCATTTCGCCATAGAACGACATACCTTGCTGATAACGACTGGCATCCTTCATACGGCGCATGTATTCGCTTTGGGTGATGATGACAGGTGTGGCAGTTTCGCCCATGGCAGCAGTTTCTACGTGGAACTGTGCCTTGTCGATAGTAGGCAATTCGGCAGTAAATACACCATTGAGCGATGCGGAATCTTCTTGACTGAGTTCGTTTTTAGGAGCATCCTCCTTCTGAATCAAGCGGTCAATTACATCGCCATCTACACGACAGAAACGGCACTTTTCGAACTTCTGTTCAAGCATGTTGACCATGGCTGTATCGAGCTGACCATCGAGCAAAAGCACGCTATAGCCTTTAGCCTTGGCTGTTTCGATGTAGCTATATTGCTCGTCTTTATTGGTAGCATAAAGATAAATGAGGTTGCTATCTTTGTCGGTCTGTGCGTCCTTAATGAGGTCGCGATATTCATCGTATGTGAAGTATTTGCCTTCAACATCCTTCAACAAAGCAAAGTTCTTCGCCTTGTCATAGAAATCTTGCTCTGAGAGCATGCCATAGTGGATGAAGAGTTTCAAATCGTCCCACTTCTGCTCAAAATCCTTACGATCGGCCTTGAAGATTGACAGCAAACGGTCGCTTACCTTCTTGGTGATGTACGTAGAAATTTTCTTTACGTTAGCATCGCTCTGCAAGTAGCTACGGCTTACGTTCAAGGGGATATCAGGAGAGTCGATAACGCCATGCAACAAAGTGAGGAAATCGGGCACTATGTTTTCTACCTGGTCTGTAACAAACACTTGGTTGCAATAGAGCTGAATTTTATTGCGGTGAATGTCGAGATTGCTCTTTATACGAGGGAAGTAGAGCACACCTGTGAGGTTGAACGGATAGTCTACGTTCAAGTGAATCCAAAACAACGGCTCATCGCTCATAGGATACAGCTCTGTGTAAAACTTTTTATAATCTTCGTCCTTTAAGGTTGAAGGTGTCTTTGTCCAAAGCGGTGTAGTGTCGTTAACGATGTTGTCTTCGTTTGTGTCTACCTGCTTGCCATCTTCCCACTTTGTTTTTTTGCCGAAAGCAATTTCTATGGGCAAGAAGCGACAATACTTGGTAAGCAAACCTTGAATCTTTTCTTTTTCAAGAAATTCTACGCAGTCGTCTGAGATGTGGAGCACGATATCAGTACCACGATCTTCCTTGTCGCAATCGTCAATCTCGAATGCAGGCGATCCGTCGCAAGTCCATTTTACGCCCTTTGCACCATCGCGATAGCTGTGCGAAAGGATGTCCACTCTGTCGGCTACCATGAATGAAGAATAGAAACCCAAACCGAAGTGTCCGATTATGGCAGAAGCATCGTCTTTATACTTTTCGAGAAAGTCGTTTGCACCCGAAAAAGCAATTTGGTTGATATATTTGTCAATTTCTTCAGCGGTCATACCAATGCCTCGGTCGCTGATGGTAAGGGTCTTAGCCTCCTTATCAATAGCTACACGCACGGTTAAATCGCCCAACTCGCCTTTAAAGTCGCCCTTCATGGCAAGTGTTTTGAGTTTCTGCGTAGCGTCGACAGCGTTACTTACTATCTCGCGCAGAAAAATTTCGTGATCACTATAAAGAAATTTCTTAATTACCGGGAAGATATTCTCGGTGGTTATTCCTATGTTTCCTTTTTGCATAATTCGTTTGTAATTTTATTGTTTGCCCTAACATAAGCAAATTTTGTGCCAAAGATATGCGTGTCAGTTATTTTTTTATCTGTAAATATAACCTTGTAAAAAAGACAGAACGAAAGAAACAGGTAACAAAATAGGATTGTTTAGATTCACATTGTGTGATACACATCTAAAAATTACCTCTACATACCAAAAAAGCAAGAATTTTTAGGAAACCTAATTCGGCTACTAAAAAATTCTTGCTTAAAGAGATGTATGCATACGCAATTGGATAATGCGCAAGCATTTATTTGTAAAACATGGGGCACACTTTATGCTAAACGATTGTTTTCGCCTTCAGGGAAAACAACTTGGGCTTTAAAGTTCTTTGCCTCTTCGGGCGACATTTGGGCGTATGCCATAATAATAACTTCATCGCCTACTTGAAACATTCGAGCTGCGGCACCATTCAAACAGATGCAACCAGAACCACGTGGACCAGCAATGATGTAAGTAACTACACGCTCGCCATTCATGTTATTTACCACATGAACCTGCTCGCCTGCCAACATGCCGCAAGCATCCATAAGGTCTTGGTCGATGGTTATGCTGCCCATATAATGCAAGTTGGCTTGCGTCACAGTGGCACAATGAATTTTCGACTTGAGCAATGTTAACAACATGTCTTATTTTTCTTCTTTATATTTAATGTTATCAATTAAGCGTACAGGGCGCTCACCACAATATACGGTGATGCAACCTACAATGTAAGGTGCTTCGTCCCACGAGGCAACAGGCTGCAAAGTAATTCCGTTTACAATCTCGAAATACTCCACCTCAAGTCCCCTAGTGGCATTGAGCGCACCTACCACGAGGTCGTGTGTTTCAGCCACTGTGTGATTTTTAGCAAATTCTACACTAGTTTTTAAAGCTTGCGAGATGCACACAGCAGTACGCTTTTCGCTCTCACTGAGAAGGGCATTGCGCGAGCTAAGAGCTAAACCGCTTTCTTCGCGCACGATAGGACATGGGCGAAGTTCGATGGGCAGTTTTAAGTCGGCTACCATTGCACGGATTACAGCAATCTGCTGAAAATCTTTTTCACCAAAGTAGGCACGGTCGGGCTGCACCATGTAGAATAGTTTGCTCACAATTTGGCAAACACCATTAAAATGACCTGGACGACGTGGACCTTCCATCACCGAGTCGATGGGAGGATAAGAGAAGGTGCGTGTGTCGGGTTCAGGATAAACTTCTTCAACGCTCGGTGCAAACACATAAGTAGCACCAAGCGACTCGAGCAACTGACAGTCGGCTTCGAGTGTACGCGGATAATTTTTTAGGTCGTTTTTGTCGTTAAACTGTGTGGGGTTGACAAATACACTCACCACAGTGACATCGTTTTCACTTACTGAGCGCTCTACCAATGAGGCATGACCAGCATGCAAAGCACCCATAGTGGGTACCAACCCTATTTTCTTTCCCTCGGCACGAGCGGCTGCAAGGGCTGCTTCGAGATTGGCTTTTGTATTAAAGACTTTCATTGTTATTTTTGAAAACTTTTTGTCAATAACATAGGCACACCATGCACATTACTTTAGCACAATGTTCCAAATGAGAGTGCAAAATAACACATTTCTTAGCAAATATGCTGCATTTTATCTGCTTAATCTGTGATTTTTAACGCAGAACTAGTTAAAATACCATCTCGATGCACCATCTTACCGATTTTTTTGCTAACTTTGCAAGTGTGAGTTAGTGTGTTTCATCGAAATATTGCCTTATTTGCCTATGGCGAGTGGCGAAAAAAGATATGAAACAACACTGATTTTTTATGAATTAAGGATGGATGCACTATCACGTTTAGGGAGTGTTGAAAAATATTCCATAAATGTGAAACTAAAACGTGCCTCCAACACTTACGCGAAAAAAGATAATCTTATAATAATGTCAAAAAAAGTATTGTTCGTAACCCAGGAGATGACTCCTTATGTGCCCGAAAGCCCTATGGCTATCGATGGCAGAAAGTTGCCGCAAGCCTTACAAGAGAAGGGTTGCGAAATCCGCACGTTTATGCCCCGTTGGGGAATTATCAACGAGCGTCGTAACCAGTTGCATGAGGTTATTCGCCTTTCGGGAATGAACATCATCATTGATGACACTGATCATCCCCTGATTATTAAGGTGGCCTCTATCCAAGCTGCACGCATGCAGGTGTATTTCATCGATAACGATGACTACTTCCACAAGCGTGGCATGTTTGCCGAAGAGGATGGTAAGGAATATGAGGACAACATTGAACGCGCCGTATTCTATGCACGCGGTGTGCTCGAAACTGTAAAAAAATTACGTTGGTGCCCCGATGTAATTTATTGCCAAGGTTGGATTTCTGCCGTGGTACCTTTCTACATCAAAACTGCTTATCGCGAAGAGCCTTCGTTTGCTAACACCAAAGTAATTAGCTCACTCTATGGCGAAATGCCTAACGCACAACTCACAGAACGCTTTGCCGAGTGCTTAGAGTTCCGCGATGCAAATGCCGAAGCCGTGGCTAAGGCTGGCGTAGACTTGACCCAAGCTGACAGCTTGGGACGTTTGGCTGTGGCATTTAGCGATGGTATTATCGAGGGCGAGGCTGGCAAGCAAGACGCGATGCTTGAATATGCCAAGAGCCTGAACATCCCCGTTCTCAACGCTCCCGCCGAAGAAGAGAAGGCGGCTGCCTATAAGGCATTTGTTGAACAGGTAGCTGGCGAATAACACACGCTGCACACCACACATATTTTTACACGATTAAAGCCCATGTGCATTCAGAATTACAGATAACCTATAAAACTCTGAAATACATGGGCTTTAATTCTCTTTAAGGGTGGATTGAAGCGCTTTACTAAAGGGGAGAATGTTCTCGTCACTGTGTGACTTTGCGATATATAGAATACAGAGAACTGAACCATCCCAATACATTGAGCCTCATCTCAAAAAGGACCATCCTTACATTAAATCACAAAAATAAACTTGCGCAACAGCATGAAAAAAATATTGTTTGCCATCTTGCTCGGCGCTACGCTGACAGCTTGCGACGACGATACTGCCATGATTGGCAATGGACTCATGCCCGACAATGACAGAATTACTGCCATCGACTCGGTGTTTAACCTCACAACCTCTACGGCTAAACAGGAGGCTGTGCTGGCTAACACAAGTTCGTGCTACTTGGGAAGCATCATCGACCCTGAAATGAATATTCAAACCACTTCGGGATTCCTCACTCAGTTCCATTTGCCCGAGGACTTTAAATTACCCAAAAAGACACAACTTGTGCTCGAAGAAGACAACTCGGTGAAGGTAGACTCTTGCGACATCCGTCTTTACATCGATAGCTATTATGGTGACTCGCTCACCACAATGAAGCTCCGTGCACAAGAGTTGAGTCTCAACAATGTGCTCGACGAGGATAAGAACTATTATACCAATCTCAATGCCGACGATTTTATCAATTCTAACGGCATTGACAAGTCGGTTTCGTATACTGTGAAGGACTTAACACGTCCCGACAGCGAAACGAATGGCAAGTCATACTACCGACAGATTGTTATCAAATTGCCCAAAGAATATGGTAAACATATTATGGACGATTATTATGCCAATCCGCAACACTTTAAAAACTCTTACACCTTCTTGCACAATGTGTGCCCTGGTTTTAGCTTTAAGAGCACAGGTGGTACGGGCGTAATGATTAAAACGGCTATGATGGCACTGAATGTGTACTTTCAATATAAAAGCAAAAACGCTGCCGGAAACGATACGATTGTAGATGGTATTCAACGCTTTGGTGGTACGGAAGAGGTATTGCAAACTACCCATACGAACAACACATTCCCCAATAGTCTGACAGAGGATAAATTGGCAAATATGCCATGCACTTACGTAAAGTCGCCCTCTTGCTACTACACCGAAATGACTTTACCCGTCGACGAAATTGTAGATGGTAAAGACTTGAATGGTGCGCACTATAACGACAGTGTGAACATTGCTCAGCTTATTATTCGTCGCAAAACCGACGAAACAAACACTACGTCTTTGCCCGTGCCCGACCAATTATTATTGGTGCGCAAATGCGATATTAATACTTTCTTTGAGCAAAACAAAATGCCCGATAGCGAAACAAGCTACTTGAGTTCTGCAACTTCTGCCAAACAGAATTACTACTCTTATAGCAACATTGCTTCGCTCATCTCTTACCTTAAAGCAGAACGCGACAAAGGGGCTCGCGTTACACTGACTGACAATGTAGCTACGCGCCGTGCAAAATATGCGCTTTGGGAAGCTAATAACCCCGATTGGAACAAGGTTGCACTGCTACCCGTAAACGCTATCTACACAAAAACTACTACTTCATCTGGTGTAACTTATACGTTGCGCGAGGTAAAAACACAGTTGGGACTTACGTCAGTGCAACTGGAAGGCGGAAAAGATTCGCCCATCAGTATGCAGGTGACTTATGCCCGATTCAACAAATAAGGAGGATTCAATAAAAATAAATTGTTTTCTCCCATAAACTCAAAGCTTTTATGAAAGTAATGCTTTTTGCTGCGGGACTTGGCACCCGCTTACGTCCACTCACAGACACTATGCCCAAGGCTATGGTGCCTGTGGGTGGACGTCCGCTTATTGACATTTGTCTGCACCACTTAATAGAACAAGGAGCAAGCGAGGTGGTAGTAAACGTACACCACTTTGCACAGCAAATCATTGACTATATAAATGCACATGAGTGGCGCATACCAGTACGTATCTCTGACGAAAGCGAGGAATTGCTAAACACAGGAGGAGGACTACACAAGGCTGGTGAACTTTTTAGTGACGACGGACAGCCCATTCTTATTCACAATGTTGACATTCTGAGCAATGCGCCGATTCAGGAGTTTTATAAGAACCACCTTACACACGATGCCACACTTCTTGTGAGCGAACGCGATACGCAACGCTACTTACTCTTTGACGACGACATGCGCCTACGCGGATGGACAAATATTGCTACGGGCGAGGTACGTAGTCCTTTTACCGACATTGAACCCGAAAAACTGCATCGCTATGCTTTCTCGGGCATTCACATGTTTTCGCCACGACTCTTTGCTCTCATGGAACACTATCCTAAGGCTTTCCCCATCATGGACTTCTATTTGAATGAGTGTGCTAAGGCTGATATTCGTGGTTGTGTGCAACCTAACTTGCGACTGATGGATGTGGGCAAGCTCAACACACTGCACGAGGCTGAACACTTTGTTAATGAATTGGGGCTTTAACGCTCCATGCAAGCTCAATAAAATCTCTTTTATGGGACGTAATAAATACTCACAAAAGGAAATCAACGAAATTAAACGCTTGTTGGCACTCAAAAATAAAGCGAACCGTTTTGGACAGAAACAAATTCGCCATGAGTTGCGAACTACTTATGAATTTAACATCTCTGACTTTAACGAACCAGGCAAAGCGTTTGGTCCAGAAGAATTGGACAATGCGGTGCTTAGACATGCCATCCACATTTTAGACGAGGCTACAATTGCCAATATGTTGGCTAAACGTGCACGTGATCGTGAACGTGACAAACAATTGGCTGAAGCTGAAGCCCAAGCTACTCCTAAAGACGATGCTTCCGATTGGCAAAAGGCACTGAAGGAGTGGGAAGATTGGGAAAATGCGCAGCAAACAAAAGAGGAGCAAAATTAAAGAGGGACACTAAAATCATTGTTTTCTCTCAGACATCCTTTTTTCTAAAAAAACACGCCCCTACCCTGTCTAACAAAATTCACTATTAAATAAAGGCATCGATCTAATACCTAAAGAATTAGGTCCTGCCTCAACAAAAAATTACTATGAAAAAAGTTCTTACTATCCTTTTCTCTGCCTTGTCGCTTACTGCGACTGCACAACAAACTCCGCGTAACCAACTCACACCTACCCC
>OBCL01000176.1_pt1 | contig 17624 bp, 12 predicted proteins | sample 1495931 | NCBI WGS metagenome assembly OBCL01 (sample SAMN03418275, study PRJEB22391) | human gut metagenome | biome: human-gut; feature: organic feature; material: feces | host: Homo sapiens | place: Tanzania | collected 2013-01
ATCAAGATACAACCGGTATATGATTGGGTATTGGAAATAGGAAAGAGAAAAGAGTGAATAAAGAATCTTTGTGAATAAATGCAAAATAATTCAAAAATAAGCTATATATAGTGTGCAGTTCCGTGATTTTTATGTAATTTTGCATACCAAAAAAATGAAAAAAGATGGAAAATGTGTTTGCTCAAAGACTTGTGAATGCACGTAAGATTCGTTGTATGTCTCAACGAGAATTGTGTGATGCTGTTGATGGTAAAATATCATCATCAGCTATTGCTAAGTACGAGAAAGGACTGATGATGCCGTCAAGTGATGTGCTGATTATGTTGTCAAAGGCATTAAACATCAATCTTGATTATTTCTTTCGTCCTTTTACTGTAGATATTGACCCTTCTAAGTTTGAGTTTCGAAAGAAATCAAGCATGGGTAATAAAAAGGTTGAATCTATCAAATATCTTGTATGTTCAGAAATAGAAAAGTATCAAGAAATAGAATCTATTCTTAATATTGCAACTAAATTTGATTTAGATTACAGCAATACTCTAGTTGAAGGAGAAAGTGAAGCCAGGTTATTGGCTTTACGCCTAAGAAAGGATTTTAATATTGGTTCTGATGCTATTGTGTCGGTAGTAGATTTACTGGAATCTAAGGGAATTAAGATTATAGAGATAGACCACGATAGGACTTTCTCTGGAACTTGTAACAAAGCTTGTGGCTTACCTGTCATTGTTGTGAACAAAAATATGACTTCTGAGCGTAAACGTCTCACAATATTTCATGAGTTAGGACATCTGTTGTTGCATTGTATAGATGGAGTTGACAAAGAAAAAATGTGCAATGTTTTTGCAAACGAAATGTTGATTCCATCAGATAAATTTAAGGGGTTGATTGGTGAATCTCGCCATGACATCTCTTTGTTTGAATTACGTGCAATACAGCGAGAATATGGAATATCTGTTGATGCTTTAATGACTAAGGCTTATCAATCGAACATCATTACGAAAAACAGATATGTGTCATTCTATAAAAAGAAGAATGCGATACCTGTCTTTAAAACTGATGTAGAATTAAGCGTTTATCCAATGGAACGCACTAATCGTTTTGAATGCTTAGTGTATAGAGCACTTGCTAGCGAGGTGATTACTTTTTCTAAGGCGGCAGCTCTACTAGGAAAGTCTATTAATGAAGTTCGTGACACGTTAAATCTGATGTAGAATGGAGATAGTTGTTAATGACACAAATATTATTATCGACATCTACAATGCTGGGCTTTTGCCTTACTGCAAAAAGCTCAACTTGGATTTTCGTACATTGGATGTCATTATAGAGGAAATAGAACCGTTAGACCAACGTAAAGCTGTGCAAGAAATTATTGATGATGGAACATTGAAAGTTTACCCTCTTTCAAGCGAACAGATCGGTAATGTTTATCAGAAAGTAGCAGAATTTCAAGGTGTTTGCAATTTATCTTTTCAAGATATATCTGTTATGGTATATGCTAGAGACAACGATTGCCGTTTGTTGACAGGAGATAAGAAATTAAGAGAAAGGGCAACTCTTGAAAATGTAAAGGTGTCAGGAATATTGTATATCACAGATATGATGGTTAAAGAGTCCATTATAGATAAAGAAAAAATGATTTCGGCTTTAAATCAACTTTTAGAGTCTAACAATAGACTTCCTAAAAGACTAATTAGAGAAAGAATTGAGTCGTTGAAGAATTTATAGGGGGCTAGCCCCCTTCTTTATTCGCTACCACCGAATAAAATTAAGCATTTTTATTCGGTGCCAGCGAATAAAAAATGCCATTTTATTTTGTAGTATCAAATAAAATTTGTACTTTTGCCGCAAAAAGTAAGTATATGGAAAAGGAATTGTTTCGAACGATAATAGCTGAGAACCAAGAATATATAGGTCGTATTCCTTTGGTACAGCGCCCTCTAGACCTAGAGGAGTATGGCAATTATGTGTTTGTAGGAGTAAGACAAGCAGGAAAATCATATTTGCTATACCAGAGAATACAGCAATTGCTGGCAAATGGAGTTGATATAGAAAATATTGTATATGTCAACTTTGACGATGAACGTTTGCAAGGAATGTCGGTAACTGACTTCGACCTTATATTGCAAGCCTATCATAGCATGTATGATAGCCAGCCCATTTTCTTCTTTGATGAGATACAGAATGTGGAAGGATGGGCAAACTTTGCACGCCGTCTAGCCAACCAAAAATATCGCATCTATATAACTGGCAGCAATGCCAAAATGCTGAGTCGTGACATAGAGACCGTATTGGGAGGAAGATATTTGGATATCAGCGTGTTTCCATATAGCTTTTCTGAATATCTGAAAGCAGTTGGAGTCTTGGTTTCAAAAAATTGGCAATATGGACGAAAAGCAAATGAACTGCAGCGCCATTTCCGAACTTACTTTGATTGGGGTGGTTTCCCTGAGCTTGTGCATTTTCAAGAAAAGAGAATATGGCTCAACAGCTTATATAATCGTATTTTCTTTAATGACCTGGTGGTTCGGCACAAAATAAAGAACGAGGATGCCTTACGCCTTTGTGTAAGAAGATTGGCAGAAAGCGTAAAACAACCATGCTCCTTGAATCGTTTGAGCAATCTGATAAAAGCAACCGGAACTCCGTGTAGCCCCTCAACGGTAATGGAATATGTTCGCTATCTACAAGAATCATGTTTGTTGATTTCTATCGACAATTATGTTTCCAAATTCGTGGAGAAAGAAACCATAAAGAAACATTATTTTGTAGATAATGGGCTGTTGCATCTCTTCATCAACAATCCCAACACCTCATTATTGGAGAATCTTTGTACAATTACATTGTATAAGAAATACGGCAAGGGCTTATACTATTACAATAGAAATATTGAGGTTGATTTCTATGTGCCAGATGAGGGACTAGCTGTGCAGGCGAGCTATCAGATGAGCGACGAGGAAACCATAGAGCGGGAAGCAAAAGCATTAGTAACCTTGCATGGTTTGTATCCTCTGAAACGAGCCATGATAATTACCTATGAGGATGAAGGGGAGATTGTGCGTGAAGGACTCAAAATCGAAATAAAACCTGCATGGAAATGGGTGATGGAAGGTTAATAAGCCATAATCCTCACCTCATAATAGCAGGAGCCGTAGCCTTGCCAATAGCCCAGGGCACCATGCACATTCGACTTCAGATTGGTATTCACTGGCATCAGGGGAATTCTGGATAATGCCAGCATATCCTCAAAACTGCGCCAGAAGGCATACCCCTCATCGGTTAAGGTGGATAACTTTACCCTTACTACCTCATTCTTCTTGAAAAAGGGGGTGAAATCCTTCTGCAGATTATCCCTGCCACGCTTCACAGACAACTTACCATCCTCTCCTATCATCCCATCATCAAAAAGCCCCAACTCTGCTGACGACATTTCCCTTTGCTTACCAACCACCTGCGTAAAAAGCTTACACTTTCCACGATAAGAAGTATAAGCATAAAGCTGGAAAAGACTGTCCACATCCGTAGGCTCTACACGAAATGAATCTATCTTTGCCGACACAGGTATGCGGGTTCTGGCTTCAGCCACCTTGCCATCCGAAGCCTCAACCCGCAAGCTGTACTCCCTGCCCTCCTCGCCACGCATATCATAAGTGGTATATATAAAAGGTGGAAAATACTTTTTATCATATCGCCCCGCCAATACCTCTGTTCTCTCGCCATCAGAAATGGTGACCTTTGCCCAACGGTCCATATAACGGGAAAGACTATCCAGCGACAACGCATCATCACTCAACGGTATCGTGCGGGTCAACTTTACCACTGGGAAGCCACCGGCATCTATCCACCCCTCAACCACCAGTTGCGACTGGCTGGAAGTGGAAACATCCTGACTGCATCCTCCCAACAGAAAAGATAAAGACAAGACTATCATGGCGATGTAACTGCGACTGATTTTCATAACCGAATTGATTAAAATTTATAATAATAATTGATGGATGGCATAATGGGCATCAGGAACTTGAAAGAACCATATCTCACGTGATTATCATACACCTTGATACGGTAAAACAAATCGTTGCCATGCATGGTTGCATTGTAAAGAGAGAAATTAATGCCACTGCGACGGGTGCCCCTGGCAACGAAATCATAACTCAACGACAAATCGAGTCGCATATAAGGGCTTACCCTGTTTCCATTGTGAGGTCCATACTCCGTAACGATATTACCCGACATCAGATAGGCATAATTCACTTTTGTATAAGGAGTTCCGGATGCAAGCACATAGGTTGCCCCTAAATTGAGACGGCGGTTAATGCGATAAGTAGCCACGGCATTCAGTTCGTAAATACGTTCATGTCCGGCAGGATACCATCCCTGATATTGTGCGCCATCAAACTTTCGCATGGCTCTTCCCAGGGAAGCACTCAACCATCCCGTAAGTTTTCCTCTTCTCTTTTCAAGAAGAAGATTCAAGCCATAGTTGTAGCCCTTGCCATGCAACAGGGATCCATCAAAGGAATAAGAAGAGAAGAGTATGTCAAACATGTTGCTACTATTCTCCATCTGGTGCTTCAGCCATTTATAGTAAGTTTCAACACTCAACCGATATTCCTTCTCGGCAAACCAGAACTCTCCCTGCAGGGCTACGTGATAGGCATACTGCGGACGATGGTTTGCATCGGCAGCAAACCAGAATTCCGTAGGAAGTCCTGCTGAAGAAAAACCTGTCTGGAAAAGATATTGGTTCCGGATACCCAGATTGAGGTTCAGCTTTGCCGATGGCGACAGATTGTAATCAAACTTAAGATGAGGCATCACCCGATAGTAAGATTTCTGAAAATGATAACCCGAAGCCCTTGTTCCCAGTTCCATCAGGAGCTTTTCACCCAAAGGTTGGCAATACTGCAGATAAGCACTTGTTTCCATCGCATTCTGGTACTGTGTATCAGACTGATAATTAGCCAGATTACCCGATATTCCGACATTTTGCGGCAACAGTTGATGCCGAATCACTTCAGCCCCCATCTTCCATCTTCCCCAGGAAAGATTTCCCTTATATCCCAAATCGAAGATATAGGAACGCATTCCTACCTGGAAGGAATATTCATCGATGTTCAGGCGATTGGCATAGCGGGAATAATATACCATCTGCTCCATCGCCCAATCACTCTTTCCTTCATCCGAAGTTTCCTTCGAGCGCGAATACCAATGGAGTGCTGCCATCGTATTATCCCATTTCAGTTTGCCCAGCAAGCCATGACTTGCCTGCCCCAATTTCATGTTATCAAATCCCCAGTAGCCCTCCAGTTTCAACACATTGGCATCATCAATCTGGGTGATATAAGAGAGATTATAATCGGAGAAATCATACTTCACTTCATCGCCATCTACCTCAAGCCACTTGGAATAGAGCAGATTGAGATAGGCGGAACGAGCTGAAAGCAAAAGCAGGGAGCGTCTGCCAAGAGGCAAGCGAAGAGTACCCTGCGAAGACATCGGACCTACCGACAGTTCACCATGTGTACCACCCGCCGAAAGACTATCTTCTGCCCCAAACCAAGTAGGGGTCAACATATCCACGCTACCCCCAAGCCTATTGGGAAAAGAAGCGGAAGCAGGAGATTTCAGCAGACTCATCTCGTTGAAATGTCCGGCATTGAAGATGGAGAAGAAACCCAGCAGATGTGCCGCATTATAAATAGGTACACCGCCGAGGGAAACAAAATTATGGGAATTATCGCATCCCTGGATATGCAGACCGGCATCATATTCAGAATTGGTCTGTACCCCAGGCAAGAGTTGGGCATAATGCATAGGGTCGGCATTGCCCAGAATATGAGGCATATCATCCATGAGCTGCATGTTGATGATGCTGGCACCCTCTATCTCCCTCAACTGAGAGCGAAGGCGCTTGCCCCGAATCTCCACATCCTGAAGTCCATAATGATTGAGCGTGTCGGTCAATTCAGCCGACACGCCCTTGAATATGCAGAATGCTACATAAATAAATATGCAGAAAACTCTTTTCACTATCAAATAATTCCCTGATAATTCAACAATAGAAATAATGAATTCTCTTAATTATACATTCTGATGAAATCGTCCACGATGCTCTGCACCTTATCCACGACACTCTTGAACGACTTCTCGTTGAAGTAATCGTTGTAAGAATACTTGGAACCATCAGAGAATTCCAACCATGGCTCAGCATACCAATAGTGGTAGTTGCCATAGCCATCGTCTACAGGTGCGAGATAAACCTTAGAGCAGCTCTTTGAGCTGTTGTTGAGGTATAACTTGGCATCAATCAACTTGTTGGCATTCTCAAGATACTGCTTAAACTGCGCCTCGTTTTCATCATTACTGCCCGCTTTATCAAGGTTTTGAATCAGCAGATCAACATCCGAAAGCGTAGCAATCACCTTAGCCTTGCCCAAGATGTCAACCGACACAGAAACCTTGCCGTAAGATCCCTGCAAATCATTGCCGATAGAACCCGTGGCACTGGCAGCAACCATAATCAGCGTTTCGTTGCCCTTAGAGACAGTTGCCTTAGCCTCAGCCGACTTTCCTGCCTTGAAAGCCGCCTTGTTAACCACTACCTTATAAGCACCAACCTGAGTTGTGGAAGTAATCTCTACCTCATCCTTGGTCAGGTCAATCTCACCACTGGTCTTCACCTGGGTTTCAACCGTGGTCATGGCTCTTACCTCGCCATTTCTAGTTAGAGTAAGTTCCATCTTCTTAGGCAAGAAAAGGCGATATTCGTCTTTATACTCCTGCCACTTGTAGCCATCCCAATAGCCATCCTCGTCGTCGAAGCAATCGTGATGAATTTCTGTCCCCTCTTTGCTGGCCTTCAAGGTAAGCACGCATTTGTTGCCCTGCTTGTCGTTGAAGATGAAAGAAAGATGATCGCCACCCTTCTGAGTCTGTTTCCACACTCCGTTCTGAAGCGTGAATTCTCCTACGAAGTTAGATGCAATGATCAGGTATTTGGTTCCATAGTCGCTGCTTGAAACCACAGAAGCATCGCCACATGCCTCGAACCAACGAGACACGGCATCGTCATCTTCGTAATCAACACCATCAATCATGTTCTTGAACTCCTGCAGATCACTCACGTTCATCTTGCCCAACAATTCCTGGGCTGTAGCTTCCAGACTCTGCTTGGCCTGTGCGGCGGTCATATCTGCCGTTCCGCTACCACCGCCAGGATTATCACTTCCTCCGCCAGGGTTCTCTGTGCCACCACCCGGATTCTCTGTACCTGGGACATCAGGTTCATCACTGCTACTGCAAGACACCATGAAAAAGGTCATTGCCATAGCCAAAAAAGATACCAATAAGAAATTATTCTTTTTCATACCAGTTAGTTCCATGCTTGTCTATCCTCAAGAACAAGCGGTTAAATGAACATAGGTGGTGAGGACATCATTCCACCTTTTTCTATATTAACTTTAATTTTCCACATCCCTACAATATCTCCAACTTCTCCTTCACCGCCTTGTAGCAGCGGCGGGAAACGGTGATGTTCTCCTGGTCGAAGGGAGGAGAGAAGATGCAGCGAAGGGTGTAGTTCTCGATGCTGATGAGGTAGTCGAGATTGATGATACAATCCTGACGGACCTGAGCCAGCGATGGAGACAGGGAGAGAACAGACTTTGCCGTGGTCTGCTTCTTCAACTTATGAATCTGACCGTTAGCCAACCTCAGATGCCATAGACGGGTATCCTCATCAAATGTACAGCAGAACACCTCGTCGGGCTTCACCATCAGCAAGCCCGAAATGGACTGAATGGCAAGACGCTTGCCCGATGTTCCCAACAAGCCGTTCAAGCCCAATAAATTCTGAGGATCCTGATGGGATTCAGAAGAGGAGGATGAAGAGAATGAAGAGGATGACGAACCATCTCCCCCTTCCATTTTCTGGCGGATGCGTCCCACCACCAGTTCCAGCTCCTCCTGCTGATAGGGTTTCAGCAGGAAGTCGAAGGCGGAAGCACGCAGCGCATCAATCATATACTTGTTGAAGGCGCTATAGAACACCACGATGAGGTCCATCGGCATCTCATCTCTCAGAGATTGCAACACCTCGAAACCCGTCTGTCCCGGCATCTCTACATCGATGAACAGCACATCGGGCTGCATGCTCATCACCAAGGTCTTTGCCGACATCGCCGAAGAGGAAGTGGCTATCACCTCGAAATCTTCCAGGGCAGCCAGATCGTTCTCCAACCTCAGGATGCTCTGTGGCTCATCATCCACAATCACTACCTTGATTTTATCTTGATCCGTTTGCATATTATTCCATTTTTTACATATTTACGAAAGGAGTCTCCCCACCCTACTGGCACACGCTATAATCGTATTCGCATGGTACTCCGATACTTACACACATTCCTTTCTGCCGGTCACTTCCGTCATCAGCAGTACCCGCACGACTCTGCATCTTGAAATACATTTTGCGTGCATTTCCGGCATTGAGCATCTCGATGGTACTGTTCAGGATTCTCAATCCCGTGCCCGTGCTTGCCGCAGCATTAGTCTTCCTTGTACCCATGCCAGCCACGGCACCCACGCCGCCACAACCATTGTCGATGACATCGATGCGGAGCATACCGTCTTCTATCCAGACTTTCACATCGAGCAGCGGCTTCTCTCCCGATTCCTCCATTCCCACGAAAGCATGCTTCAGGGCATTCTCCACAGGAATCTGGAGAATCATGGAAGGCAGCATCAGCGTCATGTCCACCTCCTTGGCAATGTCAAAACGGGGCATCGGAAGCAACGGATTGGTTTCGTGGCGAAGAGCCGAATAGCTCATCACCATCTGCAACTCATCTTCCAGACTTACTGCCACCTGATCGCAGGTAAGCAGGTTGGCACGGAGCACCTGTATCAGGAGGCGCAGCGGCTTCACGTTGACACCCTTTGGCAGATTAGAGATAAAGATGTTGAGCACGTTGAACACGAAATGGGGCGAGAAGCGATTGCGCACGTTCTCCATCTTCAGCGCCATCATGCGGTTCATCTCCTCCCGATGCTGATGCTTGTGGCGCAACGACTTATAGCGATAGAACACCACCAGCGCCAACACGCCCACCACCAGCAAGCCGATGACCAGGAGCAGGATTAACCGGGAAGACTTTGCCTCTGCCTGCGTACTTTGAAGAGTCAGGTCGCGGCGAACGATGGCAGTATCCTGCTTGAATCGCAGCTCGTTCTCCTGCACATTAGATACCATCGTGGCGTTGCGCAGCGAGTCATCGTATTGCTTCATCAGCTTCTGATATTGCAAAGCCTTGGCAAACTGTCCCTTTCGCTCATAAAGATCAGCCCATCCCTTGTGGTAGAGATAAAGGTAGTTGGGCGACATCTTCGAGAGGTCGTATGGCTTGCTCAATATCGCCGAAGCCTTGTCCAGACGGTTCTGCTTCAATGCCAGGGCAGCATTCAAACCATCAATATAGAATTGCAGGTCGTTCTGCATGCTGGGTTGCACGAAGAAGAACTTCGTGGTATTAGCCAGATATTTCTGGGCAGAATCCAGACGGTTGAGTTCCAGATAGGTCTGTCCCAGGTTGGCATCCACCACTGCCGTCATGAAAGGCTGTCCCATCTGCCGGGTTGCCTTCTGTGCCTTCAGGAAGCACTTCAGAGCCTCAGCGGGCTTTTCCTGACTGCTATACACATTTCCCCAACTGTTGTAGAAGAAATGGGCATCCTTCGGATTCCGGGGCGGATACAGGCGCTCTGCCTTGCGGAAATAGAAATGCGCCAACTGATAGTTGCGCAGGTCGTTATACACCTGTCCCAATCCTGCCAGAATACTGTTCTGAGCCTCATGCAGATTCAGGGAATCTGCCAGGAAATTGGCACGGCGATACCACGAGGATGCATCCGCCAGCTTACCCAATTGTCTAGAAGCATCGGCGATATTGATGCAGATGTCGATGGCATCATTGTGATTGTCCAGTTTCATCAATTCCCGGTAAGCCTTGATGTAATAAGTGCGGGCAGGTTCCCGCTTGCCCACCGCCTGCAGCAGCACACCCTGCAGGTTGTCGGCATACGACTGTATCTTGAAGGTGGTTTCCTGGTCGGGATGCTGGCGGCAAAAACCGTTTACCGAGTCGATAAGCGCCTGACATTCCGGGTCGGCGCCTTTCAGATAGCAGCATTTTGCCATGATTAGCCGTTTCCATTGCTCCACCAGTTCCGGCTTGCCTCCGCATTTCATATTTCTGATTTGCAGAATCATCGAGTCGGGCTGGCTTTGCATCATCTGCTGATGCTGGGTTACAAACTCATCGATGGGTCTGTACCAGGAGTCATCCTCCTTTTTCTCTGAGGAGCACGCTGCCAGCAGCATCATGCATCCCATCAGCCATAGCCAGGTATATTTTTTCAGTTCTGTCATAAGTCTGTTTGCTTTTAGGTTGGTTTTTCAGGAAGATTATGATTCTCCCCTGGTTTTCTTGTCTGCCACATACATGCCCAGCAGGATGCAGGTGGCTCCCACCAGGAAGTAGGGGGTGATTTTCTCGTCGAGCACCCACGAAGCAAATATCATGGTGGTGATGGGGTTGAAGTACACCCAGTTGGTAGCCTTCACCGTTCCCAGTTTCGAGATGCACCAGTTCCAGGTGAGGAAGCAGATCATGGAAGCGAGACAGCCCAGAAAGATGAGGTTGCCGAATACCTGCGGACGGCTGAAGACTTCTATCGGTGGGAATCCCGGAATGAAGAGATAATACGGCAGGATGGTCAGCACACCATAGAAGAACACTTTTCGGGTGATGAATGCCGCCCCATAATGATTGCTCACCGATTTCATCAGCAGCGAATAAATAGCCCAGCACATGCAAGCCGTAAATGCCAGGGCATCGCCCACCGGAGAGAGATGGAGCACAAATCTGCCGTTCAGCACCACGATGATCATTCCCACAAAAGCCAGCAGCGAACCGAGCAGCTGCACGATGTGGATGCGGGAGGAATCCTTATAGACCATGCGCACCAGCAGGGTGGCAAAGAGCGGACAGGAGCACACAATGAGCGAAGTATTCGTGGTGGTGGTGAAGTTCATCGCCTCGTTCTCGCTGTAGAAATAGAGCGATCCGCCCGTAATGCCCAGCAGCGCCATCTTAGCCTCATCCTTCCACGAATCGGAAAAGATGCGGCGATGGTTGAAACAGAGCATCAGCACGTAAGCGATGGAAAAGCGCAATGTGAAGATCTGGGCAGGCGAAAGCCCATTGAGCATCAGCACCTTGGTAGCTACAAAGGTGGTACCCCATATCGCCACCGTGAGGAAGGCGACGAGGTGATAGAAGATATTGCTATTTCTTGTCATTATCTTATTTAACTGTTTTGAAGGTCTGAACCTTTTAGAATACCTGAATTCTATAACTATTTCGAAGACCTGAATTGCTGAGAATATTGCGTAGGCGATACACCAACTCGTTTTTTAAACACCTTGGCAAAGTATTTCGGGTCGGTGAATCCCACCCTGTAAGCAATCTCGTTGACACGCAGATCATGCGTTTCCATCAACTGCATGGCACGCTTCATGCGTATCTCCAGGATGAATGCGGCAGGCGTCTTATCCAGGGTATCCTTGCATTGTGAATACAGCTGCGAACGGCTCATACCCATGTCATTACCCAGTTTTTCAACATCATAATCCGGATTGTCGATATGCTGCTCTATGCAATCCACCAGGCGTTGCGCCAACTGGCGGTCGTAAGGAGTCACATCAGGAGTAGAAGGGAAGATGTCCTGCGCCGTATCCACTGTGGTATCCGAGGTGGTAATCAGCTTAGGATGCTGCACCTTCCATACCAGGCAGGCTATCACCACGAGTGCCGCTACCAACAATACCAGAATGCAACATTGCCACCAGGAAGGGACAACATAGAACTCGGCTTCGGTAATCTGATCCACCCAGAATCCCATGGCATCCGTGCTTCTGAACTCCACGACGTGCTTTCCAGGCAGAGTCCACGAAAGGGAAATCTCATCCTTTCCACCCGTCAGATAATGCCAGGTGCTGTCACCCTTGTTGCGCCAGGCATAGCTCACCGTGCGTGGAACACGATAGTCGATAACCGTAGGATTGACTATCAGTTCGCCACCCATGCTCACCGAAGCTCCGGCATTAGGAATCAGAAGAGTGGGACGGAAAGAAGAATGAGAAGGATGAGCGCCCAACTGCAACTGCAGGATTCCATCCTTCAGACCCGTTATCAGCATACCCTTTTCTACACGAGGCTGAATCTCGCTGAAAGCCACATCCTCGCCGAAATAACTATGGTCGAAATATCTGACGCTTCCACGCTGGGTATCATACAAGATCAGGCCATCTGGATTCGTGAACAACACCTGATTGCCCCGACAGGCTTGGATGGAATGGATACAATCTCCCAAACCCGGAATATCTATCTGCTGCAGCTGATTGTTCTTATCTACCAGGAAAGCCCCCTGACTGTAGGCACCCACATAGAGCTGTTTGCCCACCCGTACGATACCCGACACATCAATGTCGCCGATACGGGAAATCAGTTTGCCTCTTTGAGTATACAGGAAAATGCCTGAGGTAGTGCTCACCGCTATGGTATCGCCCAGTTCCTGGATACGTCGCACCTTCACCAGTTCCGACCGGTCCACATTCCTGATGGATGCGGAAAGGGAATTCAGGTTCAACTTCGGCGACTGGGTGTCGATGAAGACGATGCCATTTCCCCAGGTAGCAATCCAGAGCCACCCCGTCTTGGCAGAGAAATGGAGGTCAAAGACCTGATTCATCGGAAGGCGCGGTGTGTCTTGATTCCGATAATGATACAGTTTCTGCTGACTGGTAAATGGCTTGTCGATACAAACCAGTCCGTCATCACGTAAGCCCATCCACAACCTTCCATAACCATCCTGCTGTACGTTATAGGCAGAACCCAGGAACTCCGTAGCCTGGGGCTGCATCTTTCCCTGCTGATTGACAAATCCCATGAAAGTACCGTCTTTGGCATAGCGGATCAACTGGCGAGCTTTCGTTCCCACCAGGAAGCTGCCATCCTTCAGGCGGGCGATGCATCTTACATCTCCCGTGAAATCCGTACCGGCAGCATCTCCCACCTTTTTATATATAAGATAGTCAGCCTTCGAGAAGGTAATCTGATAGACGGCATTGTCAAAGCTGGCCCAGATGTTTCCCTGCCTGTCGATGAAATTCTCGCAATGCAGGATTTCCGATGGAGTTGCACCCATGTAGGCTATCATGTGTTCCTCGCCATGATGGTGAAGAATCACTCCCTTGTCGCCATAGCGGAACACATCAGCAGGCAATTTCTGGTCACCCAGTTCTATCTTTTCGGACAAAAGAGTAAGCGTACGGGTAGCCGGATGATAGGAGGCAAACTTATCATTGTTGATTTTCATCAGCAAGGTATGCCCGTCCTTATCCACACGAATCCGTCGCACCCATCCAATCTTCTTGCCGTCGGCTGTACGATTGAAGGGAACAAACTGATTTCCGTCGAAACGGCAGAGTCCCGACCGGGAACCAATCCAGATGTATCCGTCCTTATCCTGGGCGAAGGTGGTGGCATAATTCTGCAACAATCCATCCGTCGTGGTGTAACGGCGATAGCGCATCACCTCCTTGCCTGCCATGTCTATGGCAGACAACAGGGTGAACAATATGATAAGTATGTATCGACTCATTCTCATAAATTAGTGAATTTGTCTGCAAAGGTAGTAAAAAACGTATAAAACAACAAAATTATCCCTCTTTTTTTATGATTTTACCACCTATCCTTTTTAAATAGTTCGTAATTTTGCAACACAGAAACGAACATCGAACAATTTTAATAAGAAATATTATATTCAATTTAATTAAGAAACATTATATCAAACCTATCAAAATGAGCGGCCATAAGCCGTATTCAATTAACGGGAGTTGAGGCGGAAACGCCTTGACTTCTCTTTTACAGAACATTTTATAGAACATTTAATAACTTAACAAGATGAACAAATCAATGAGATTTCTGCTTGTCCTGATTCTGGCAATCATCGGACAAGTGAGCACGTGGGGCGCAAGCAGTAGCCCTACTGATGTGGGAGGCTACATCAACCTGAAAGATGGTACCTATAGTGGGGCTAAGACTATTGACAAAGCTGACTCCGAAGGCGGCTACAAAGTAGGCTACATCAAGAACGGCTGCTGGTGCAGCTATGACATCAACGTAACAGAGCAAGCCTACTACAGCCTCTGTATGGCGATTCACTATAACTCAGGAGGAGTCATGAACGTTACCATCACCGATGCTACGACAGGAGCAGAAGAAGTAAACCAGAACATCACCATCACCAAAGACCTGGCAAAAGATTATGGCAATGAGGTGGCAATGCCAATCAGTTATCCGCTGAGCAAGGGAGTGAAGACCATGAAACTCTCCTTTACCAATTCTGGTGGTTACGTCATGGACTTCGAAAATCTGCGAGTAACCAAACGTGCAGATTATACCCCTGATGCAACCACAACCTTGAAAAGTGCAAAGGTGGATGGTCTCTCTCTTCCAGCAGAGGCACTCCAGGCTCTTAAAGACGACAAGGGTTCTTACACCCTTAAAGGAAACACCTACACCAAGGTGCCTGAACTCATTGCCTGGATGAGCGACAATACCCAAGCCAATGTTACATCTGCCATTGAGGGTACTAGCGTTATCTACACCATCAAGGCTCTGAACTACGAGGCACATCTTACCGTTGAGGGATTGAACATTTACACCCCAGGAGAAAAAGATAAGACCGTACAACTGAAATATACCACCGAAGGTGCTGAAGGAAAAGGAAACTGGAGCAATGGCTTGTACTCTCTTCTTTCATCAAGTCTTGACGGATGGAACAACAGTTCTTTCAAACTGAACGATACAAAATACACCATCCAGATTCCTTCAAACATCAAGGTAAAGCAAGTCATCTTCAAGGATTTGAGCAACAACTATGATGATGGCGCTGCATCTATCTCTGAAGTAACTTCAGAGGGAGCTACCGTCTATCTGCCTACACGAAGAGATGCAACGAAAGATGTTAAATACGATCTTTGCGTAAATATCGAAGGTCACCAGACCGGCAAGGAAATTGTCTTCAACCTCATTAAGGCTGGTCAGCCTACTGCCTGGATTGAACTCACAATAGAGGAAACCACAGAAGGAAATCCTGCAGTTGTTTCTACCAACTCTACCGTTGTGGATAACCACGCCGTTATCACCGTCAACTTCGACCGTGAAGTGAAGGCAGCCACAGCAACCTGCAACAACCAGACTTTGGCAGCAGATGGTGGCAGCACCTCTCTTCAGTTTGCCGTTTGGGATTTGGAGTACAACAGCAACTATACCCTCCAGCTTGCGGCAATGAATGTTTCAGACAACTATGGCAACCATGCCAAGGAAGACATCGTTGTTAACTTCTCAACCGCAGCCGCACCAGTGGTAGAGCAAGCCGCTTACGACTACGTGGTTAGCAATGCTGAAGAACTTAACGCAGCCATCGCAGCCCTGAGAGAAAGCAACAAGACTGCCGATGCAACCCGCAAGGTGGTTTTCCTGAAGAACGGCAAATACACCTACGGAACCCTTACCGGTTCTTACCAGCACAACGTATCCTTGAAGGAAAACAAGAACAACATCTATAATGTATCGTTGATTGGTGAAAGCAAGGAAGGCGTACTCATCGAGGGAACCACAGATGGCATCACCTCATCCACCCTCGACCTTGGCGATGGAACAGGCAACTATCTGCAGGACATCACCATCCGCAACAACTATGATTTCCGTTCTACCCTCAAGGGTGTGAGCGTTGCAATGAATGGCGGTAACAAGACCGTATTGAAGAATGTAGCCTTGCAGGCTAGTCAGGACACCTACGTTACAGGAAAGCGTACTTATCTGGAGGATTGCGACATCTATGGTACTACAGACTTCATCTGTGGCGGTGGCAACATTTATTTTGAACGCTGCAACCTGATACTCGGCAACAAGACCGGCAATGTCATCTCTGCTCCAAACACAGACGCAGCAACCAAGTGGGGATACGTATTCCAGAACTGTACGGTAAAGGCAGACGAGGGAGCTTCGCTGGTAGCTGATGGCAACTGGAACCTTGGCAGACCATGGCAGAACGAGCCTCGAGCCTACTATCTGAACACTAAGATGGAAGTACTCTGCAGCGATGCCGGATGGACCAAAATGGGCGATCTCACTACTCATTTCTATGAGTATCAGTCATACGACAAGGATGGCAAACTCATTGATTTGAGCACCCGCAAGAACTCACCTACTTCACTCAACCAGTACTCTCCAATCCTTACAGACGAGGAGGCAGCACAATTCACCTTGCGCAACGTATTGGGCGGCAGCGATTCATGGGACGTCATTTCTGAAACCAAGTTGTGTGCTGCTCCTGAGCAGGTAACCATCCAGGAGAACACCCTCTCATGGCAGGCAGTAGCAGATGCCCGTAGCTACGTCATCTTCAAGAATGGCGAGTACATGGGCAACACCACCTCTACATCCTTCACCATCGATGGTGCCGGCAATTATGCCGTTTGCGCAGCCAACAAGAATGGCGGTTTGGGCATCAAGGCAAATGCTTACCTCGTAACAACCAACGCAGCCGGTTGGGCTTCATTCTGCGCAGCAGAAAACACCACTCTTTCTGGCGAAGCCAAGACTTATGTCTGCACAGCCGTAGACAACAACATCGTTACTCTGGAACCTGTGACTCACATTCCAGCCAACGAAGGCGTATTCATCAAGGGTGAACCAAATGCCACCTATCAGATTGCCCCAGCAAAAACAGGCGATGCCGTAAGCATCAACCTGATCAAGGGTTGCCTTACAGCCACTACCCTCGCTGGCACCGAAGGAGCCTATATTCTCGGCGTGAAGAACGGCAAGGCAGGCATCTATCAGGTAACATCCAGCATTACGGTTCCTGCCGGCAAGGCTTATCTGCAGCCAGCCACTACCGGACTTGCCAAGTTCCTGAGCATCGCCTTCCCTGGTTCCACAACAGCCATCGAGGGAATAGAAGCCGACGGCAAGATTTCTTCTACCAACAAGAAATACAATCTGGCTGGTCAGAGAACAGAGAGCAAGCAAGGCATCATCATCATGGATGGCAAGAAATACATCATTAAATAAAGATCAAGATTAAATAAAGATCAGGCAACATGAAGAAATATCAGAAACCTTCTATTCAAGTAATAGAAATAGAGAGCCCTAACATCCTGGCGGGCTCACAATTCAATACCCAGGATTTCGGCGGCTTCGGAGATACAAGTGCAGAAGACAACATTACGGTTTCGTCTAAAAAGCACTTCAACATCTTCGATGACGACTGCGACGAATAAACGGATTTATTTGCATAAATCATCAATCGTTTTTTTAGTGTCTAAGTTGACGTCCCACAAGTCCCTCAAAGGAGGCTTGTGGGATTTTTTTGTTTAAAAAGTTGGGGAATTGGAAAAAACATCGTAACTTTGCAGTATGATTTTGCATTCCATAGACCAAGTCCTGTTATCAGGCATCGACATCCCCGAGCGCATGAACAATCCGCTCGATTATCAG
>OBCL01000182.1_pt1 | contig 17144 bp, 15 predicted proteins | sample 1495931 | NCBI WGS metagenome assembly OBCL01 (sample SAMN03418275, study PRJEB22391) | human gut metagenome | biome: human-gut; feature: organic feature; material: feces | host: Homo sapiens | place: Tanzania | collected 2013-01
AAGATACCTCTCCCGGCATATCATTGGCCACACGTATCAGGCGGGGACCCGTCACGCCTTCGGTCTTACCTCCGGCACGGGCTACCTCGGCAAAAAGCATATTTGGGTCGATGATGTTGGCAAGCAGCTGCATGTTGTTCATGTAGTAATGCTCAAACTCCCCGATGGTATTATCATTCAGTATCAGTTGGCTCATCGCTTATTTCCTCCACTATTTCCGCTTCCTGAATATCAGCATCACGAAGCAAACGTTTTTTCTCTGAACTCTCGATAGGCAGACCATCGATGAGTGAAATATAAAAGCCGCGGTTGTGCTTGGCAGCGATCTCCTTGAGACTCTTTTTCTGAAAACCAAGTTCTTCCGGAGTGACCTCTGGGGTAATGAGAAGCACCACGCCGAGGTCTCGGTCGGCTTCTGCCTGCTCGGATGCACGGCGGCGGCATTCCAGAGCCTGGTCCATGCAGGCCTTCTGCATCTTGTAGTCACGCTTGGCAGAGCAGAGCTTGGCAAGGTCTTCATACTTGTTGGCAAAATCGTTCTCCCAGACCTTGATGCTCACGTTGCAGTCCACGTTGAAGTAAGATATCGCCTGGTTGATGCGTGTCATGCAGGTGCGCACATCGAGGGTAATCTTCTGCTGTGCGGCTATGCGCTGCTTGAGCTGACGGGCGCCACGGGTAATGTTGCGCTCGTACTCGTAGATTTCGGCAGCCCATTGCAGTTGCTTCAGGAAGATCTGTACATCGTCCGGGATACCTTCACCGTCGCCTGTAGTCAGGAAGGTGGTGATAAGGTCGGGATGTACGCTTTCCAGTTTTTCTATCTCGCTTTTCATACGCCGAATAACTCCTTTCTCAGTTTAAGTTCCTCCCGATCCTGCATGCGCTCATTGAGAAGCTTGATGGCATCGAGGTTTCCCTTGGATGCCAACTCGGCTATTTTCTTGTCTGCCTCTAACTGAGCCTTTTCGAGCACACCTCCGTTCTTAATCACCGAAACGCAGGTTTTTGCAATCTCCTGTAATTCCTTCTTATCCATCTCTTCCATCTGGTTCATCTGATTTATTGGTTTTATCACTATATTGCTCCATCACCATCTTGAACATGCGTTCACGTTCCTGATGACGCTGAAGGTTCTCACGGTCGCTGGCACGTTTGTCCTTGCGATCATCTCTTTTAATGTAGCTCTTATAGCGCTTGATATTATCGAGCACGTTCTTATGCTTGTGAAGAAACTCGGCAGGGTCCTTCTTGAAAAGCTTCACGAGTTCATCGAATTCCGACTTACCCTTCAGCAGCGGATGCTTGTATAGGAACTTGCCTGTATCGTTGTACGCCTTCAGCTCATCGAATGCCTGAAGGTTTCTGATGCGGAGTTCCGCCATGGCAGCCACATCGTTCGCCTTCGGTTTCTTATCCAGAAGCTCGTCGAGTTTCTTCATCTTACGCCAGGTGTTGATGCGGTCGTTGTAGATGACGGTTGCCATCTGTACGTCCTCGTTGGAGAGGTTGTCCCAGTCGATGTTGGGATATTCCTCTTCCTTTTGAACTACTTTTTTTTTGAGTCCTCATCCTGGTTGGCGGAATCGTGAGCGTCAGGTTCCGGAGATGCATCGCCTTCAGGTGTGTCTGAAGGAGCATCGGATGGAGAATCAGGCGAGATGTCAGAAGACCCTTCTGGGGAGTCGGCCGAAGATTCCTTGTCCTCTTCCTCCGCTGAAGTATTACTTGAAGCATCAGGTATTTTTTTCTCTTCTTCCGTTGAAGTATTACTTGAATCTCCGGAAAGATTCTGCTCTTTCTCTGTTGAAGTATTGCTTGAACCATCGAGAAGCTTCTGTTCTGATTCCGTTGAAGTATCACTTGAACTATCATCTGTATTCTCGTAATATTCTCGGTTGTCTGTGATTTCTTCTTCATCGCAAAAATCCAGAAGGGCGTAAAGGATTTCATCGGAATAGCGTTTCGGATCACGAGAGAAACGTGCAAGCTTAGGATGGCGTGGCTGCTCGTCTTCCAGGAGAGAAAGGTCTGCCTGAGCATGGTTCTCTCCTCTCAGCTTATTGAAAAGCTGTAATTTTTCACTTCTGCTAATCATACCTTATATATATATTATAAAAAGGTGCGCCACCTATCTGATGGCGACACACCTTTCTTCAATTCAACTAATAAATAAAATGAGAAAACAAAAACTTTAAGAGAGCTTATTCTTGGTTGTAGGCGAAGCAACTACGTGCTGAGTGGTGTCACTGCCAGCCAGACTTTCTGTAGCTGTTGTTACGTCAAGAGGATCATCTGCATACAGGCAAGGTAAATCTACAGATGTGCGCTTGAAGGTGAAGGTGGTATATCGGCCATCCTTGTCGTCCTTGGTCTCTGTGTTGTTGAGAATCATAGGTCTCTCTGGCTCACCAAGAATGTACCACTGGGTCTCCTTGATGTGCTTGTAGAGCATGATGAACTTGCCTCCTGCGTACTGCTCGATGAAGTTGTAGAGTTCAACTCGGGTTCCACCCATCACAATCACGATGTTATTCTCACCAGAAGTGGTAATGTCACCCTTCTCCGTGGTGGCAGTGAACGTCGGGATATCGTGGGCATCGAAAACGAATGCATTCAGCGTTGCGGATGTCTTAAACGGAATAGACGTTACCTTTCGATCCTTATCTGGCTGAGGGAACGCCTTGGTTCCATCCACGAGTGCTATAGGAACCAGGACAACCTTGTAGGCGATGGCAGAACCATGGGTGTCTCTGTCTGTCACATCGTCGATGGTTGCCAAGGCTGCGAATGCCGCCATAGATACACCTGTGCCACCCATGCCCATTGGAGAACTTGGGTCATTGAGCATCTGAAGGAGCGAGATGATACCCATCGCCATCATGATCGTCATGAAGAGGAGACGCCCCTTGTGCTGGGCATAATTATAACCCTTGTTTGGATTGTACGCACGATGACGTACTGGAATATTGTTTTTCTTCATAATCTTTTTCTGAAAAGGTAGGCGGGTACGAGATGTATCCCGCCTACCGGGTAAGCAACTTTAAAATACTATATATTATGAAATCAGCGTCCACCAGGAACGTTTGGCTGAACGGCCTTGTTGATGGTTCGCTTACCACCTACGCGACGCTCCAGCTCACGGAACTTGCCGTCCTTGCCGAGAATGACCATGATGTAGTCACCCACCTGGGTTGGAGTCCATGTAGCGGTGATATTGGCGAACTTGTCACTCTTGGCAATGGTAAGCTGGTGCTTGGTGTCACCCTCACCAATCTCAATGCAGTAAGCCACGCCAGCCTTCGCCTTCTTGATGTCATCGATGGCTGTAGCGGTAGAAGCGGCATCGGTAATATGCCAGAATCCGTTCGCTCCGTCGATATCTGCACCGATGGTAGCAGCAGGAAGGTTTGTGAAGATCTGCTGGAACTCGTAGTCGTTCTCGTCCATATCTGCCTTGGTCTCGAACTTTCGGCCAGTGAAGGCTGCACCGCATCCTTCCTTCCAGGTGCTCCATGCGCGAACCATCTCCATCTGTTCCTCCATCTTCACGGCAAACATCTCGCCTGGGAGGTATTCAACAAACTGGATATTGCCAGGAATATCCATGAACATCCAACAAGACTTACCCTCGTATGGGAGCCACTTGATTTGGATGGTAGAGTCTGGAACGCGGTTCTTGTAACCATCAGGACCCGTGAAGTCGAGATCCTTGCCGTAGGTCTCACGGCAGTTGGCAAGCCACCAGTCGATGTGGTTCTCGTTGAGATAGAGCACATGCTTGTCGAGTGTCATGCCCTCGGTGAGGTGAGTCTTAACGTCGGTAATAAACTCCTTAACCGCATCCAGCATGTTGGCTGAAGTATAGGTGTTGTAGCTCTTGTTGGCAAATGGCTTGATGCTGTAGTCGTGGATATAGCGAAGCAGAGTGTACCAGATACCAGTACCGGCATTGAGGTAGCTTGATGGCTGACCTTCCTCTGGCTTTACATAGATACCGCGCATACGGCGCTGGTTCTGCTCGTCCTGAGCCTTCTTGAGGAGGTTGAGCAGACAGAACTCAATCATAGACCACTTGATAGGGTCAGAACCTTCCTTGTTGAGATAAGCGATGTACTTGCGCTCAATCTCCTTCATAGGGCCGAACTGTACCTTGATCATGGCATCATCTACGTAACCCATCTCGTTTTCGAGCTGCATGCCGCCCTTGTAGATTTCGCCTGGCTGGTAGCCCTGAGATACCTCGTCGAAGAAGGCGTTGAAGAGAACGTCACGGTCCTGCACGCCATAGCGAACAGGGAAATATTCGGTGAGATTGCGAAGCTCCAGGATGCGTGCGATGAGAGCATCCTGACGGAGGATAACAAACTGATCGCCCAGTCCAGCATTATCCACACCATTGTAGTTGGTGGCAAACTGACCGGATGCGAGTGCCTTGACATCACCGAGTTCGTTGCGGCTCTGGTGATACTTGTAGCGCTGCTGAAGAGACTTGGCGAACGCCATAGACTCCTTGCGGAATGCTTTGCCGTCAGATTCCTCGTCTGGCTCAGATGCTGATGCCAGTGCTGGGTTGGCAGTAATCTTATTCCAACGCTTCTTCATATCGAACAGGGCGTGCTCAATGCCGAAGAGGTAGCTATCGTTCGACTCGAAGCCATTGATAGGAATAGAAGGAGCGGTAACATGAGCAGCAGGTTTATCAGGAGCTGTGCCCTGTGCCATCTTATGCATATTCTCCGCGAGTTCTGATACTGCTTTTGTAAGCTGCTCATAGCTCACATTCTGCGGAGCACCGGCATTCTGCTGACTGTTCTCGTTCTTCTTGCCCTCATCGTCATCATTATCGCCGCCATCTCCATCGCCGTCGGAATTATCATCCTTCGACTTGTTCGCCTTCGAGACAATGGCGTAGAGCGAATTAATCTGCTTCTGATGCTCCGCCTCTTCGGCTGCACTGTTCTCTGCGGCGAGATCATCCATGAGGGTGCTCTGAAACTCCTTCTGATAAGCCTCACAAAGAGTCTTATACTCTTCTGCGGTAAGGCTCTTGTTCTCGAACTGCTTGGTAAAGCCAAGCTTCTCGAGAATCTTGTTAAGTCTTGCTTTGAAATTCATAAATTAACCAATAATTTAAACATTTAAACAACTTAGATCAAATAAAAACAAATATGAATATTAACTGAATCCGTATAGGTTCTGTGTACCCATGTAGGTTTCTCCCAGCTTGGCTATCTCTGCAATCGCCTCCATCAGGGTGCGCTTGCCGTCGATAAGTCCTACTTCCTCAGCCGGAGCCGTATAGTAGCTCTCGCCCTGAAGCACCGGAGCTTTATCGTCCAGATCTGAAAGCTTAGGGCGCATCGCCTTTACCTCGGAAAGGAACTGCTCATTCATTGGGTCAAGCACGTTCTTGATGTAGTCAGCAGACTTTCCGTCCTTCAGGTCATCGAAAACTTTGTTCTTCCGGGAAGAGTTGGTAGCTTTGGCAACAATCTTCTTCAATCCGAGCTTCTCGAAATACGGCTCGAAGTTCCAGAAGGAACACATGGTTCCGATGCAACCTACGAAGTCGTGACTGGTGGTAGCGTATAGCTTCTGACCATGGCAGCCGATATAATAAGCAGCTGAAGCGCAGTATTCCTCGTATATGGCAAGGATAGGCTTCTTGGCGTTTCGCAGGGTTTCGCTCAGACGATCCATGTACCACGCTTCTCCGCCTGGGCTGTTAATATGCAGCAGGTGGGCAGATATCTGAGGGTTATTCTCTGCCGCAATGATATCCTGCTCTAGCTGCTTAGAGGAGAAGTACCAGTAGCTTTCCGCTGTCACGACTCCGAAGATACGGTGATAAGCGATAGCTCCGTCATCGAGTGACGGGGAATCGAATTCATCGGTAAGCGTTACGGCTTTCGTTTCGTCTCGCTGAGTAGCCTTGGAAGATATTGCCTGAAGTGCTTCATGCGTCTCGTACTGATACCAGGTGTGGGTCTTGAGATATTCCTTAACCTCTGCGAGAGTCATCGCCTGTTCGGCGTTCTTATGTTCTAGGCTCGCCACAGTACCATTCAGAGGAAATGCAGCCACCATCAGTCTGCGGTAGGCATCCTCTGTAATCCATAGAGGTAAAGTGGAGAGTAGAAGGGTCTGTATTTCATCCATCTTAATTAAGTTTTCCACAAAGGTACACATATATAATAGGTATAGAAAAGACCCTAACTAAGCGGATTCGTGAGCATCTTGCACTTAACTACCAGTTTTGCTTTGTTGAGATGCTTGATGAGCTGTACCCTTGCCGGGATGCCTTCTGTTCCTATTTTGTACTCTACAGGATTCTCTGTAGCACTTATATGGCTGACATCGGAGATGGTTACGATGGCGTTACGGGGCGTTCTTAATACGTTAATCGTATCATTATCGGGCAAATCGACCACGAAAGTCTTGCTGCAATCCCAATATACGCCACCATTTTCTTCAGTCATGGCTGGCTCGAAAGTGAACGGGTCTGCCATGAAGATCTCCCACTTTTCCGGGTTCTCGATAAGAGATACACCCACAAGACAAGAAAATTCTATCATAATGCATATTTTTAGAGTGATTATTGCAAATTTTTGAGTGACAATGTTTTGCACTCGGTATGTATTAAAAATAATTAAACACCTTATTTTTTTTGGTATTTTCTCGGAACTTTCGGAAAAAGTCGCTGTTTATAGCGATAGAAGTTCTTCAGAAGCGCATCTGGAGATATCGATTCCAGATTGTATTTCCGGATGAATTCGTACACTACATCTTGGTTGCGCTTAGGTCTTCCATGCTCCTCGTTCTCCATCATAACCCGATGAAACTCGAAATTAAACAGCAGGCGAACATGGTCTTCAATCTTCTTGGCTGCTGACATGGAAAGGTAATTGAAGTAAGCTGGATCTTTCCCCGGATGGCCATCCATGTTGGAGCGGCGAGAAGGAAGGAAAATCTTAAGGTTGGCATCCTCAGGAACCACGCTATGAGAGTCTGGCTTGGCCATGAGGTTCCACACTACATGATACAGATCTGTAGTGTGCGGAATTTTTACTCCACCCGTTTTCGGGTCGATTTCCAGCTTTTTTTGAATGTACTCCGCCAGGTATGGTTCAATTCTGATGGATGCACTTCGTTTCGAGATACGTTTTTCTTTTTCCATATTGCTTTTTCTTATTTTTGCGTCCTACCGTCCTACAATCCTACAAATTGTAGGCAATCAACTGCAAAGATACTAAAAACCAATGACTTATGCAAATTTTATCAAACATATTTTCGACCTACACACTCATTTTTTCGCTTCCTACACGTCCTACAATCCTACAAATAGGGGTATTTTGTAGGATGGAATTGTAGGAAACGGCAAAATGTAAACAATCCTTATTTCCTACAGCTTCCTACAATCCTACAGCATTTCCTACAAACCTCCAAAAACCGCAAAACCAACATAAAACACTGATAATAAGATAAATAGATAAATATAATAGTTTGAAAAGAAATGCGTTTGTAGGATTGTAGGATTGTAGGAAGGTGTTTTTCTAAAAAACATTTTCAAAACATCGCTTTTCTTGGTTTTTTTGTAAAATTAGGGGGTTCGGGGGATTTTTCGCGTCTGTACATCATGCACATGTAAAAAAATACCCACGCTTGCCCTCTCGGGTTTGCGTGGGTAAGAATATGCAAAATTCAACTCAATTTTATGTGATTTTTCCTTGGTTTTCTCGAATATTTTTTGTATCTTTGTACCATTAAATTGGGGTATTCTACCCCTTATATGAGGTAAGGAGAAGAGGTAAATCAGAACGGGGTGTTACCATATTTCCCCTTGTCAGTTTGGTCAAATGGTATGCTTCCTGGCTTGTATTCGCCTTTCTGCTCGCGTGTAGCGTCTTTACCTGTATCTTGGGTATCTTGATTACCCTGGTCAGCTGTAAGGCTCTCTCCGCGCCGGAAATCGATATTATACATCTCCATGAACTTATCATAGTCGATGATAATTGCACTTGTAGATGTAGAACGTTCCTTGCGCACTCTTACCATCGTCTCCTGATCATCCTGCTTGGCCACCTCGACGGTCTCCTCCCAGGTGAAGCGTCTGGATGGCACGGTTCCAATATATGATGGATGAGAGCGAAGATTCTGCTCGAGTGTTGACAGCGTAGTATTCTCGCTATTATAGCCACTTCTGTCATATATGGAATATACACTGCTCAGGCGCAGGAAGAGAACATGTGTACCAGGATCGAATCCGAACGTCTTCTTGTCGCCATGAGAGTCCTTGCCGGTAACACTCTTAGGCTGCTCGATGAGCATCTCTCGGCCGACGAGTATCTGCTTGGTATCTATCATGTTGTTCACGGCATTGAAGAACATGGCAAGCTTGTCTGTGCTTCGGATCAGCGACAGCTGGAACTTGATTTTCTCCTGTACGAGGGTAAAGAACTCATCATAGGTGAACGGTAGCTTAAGCTTTGAATATCGCTCCACGAGCTTCACCATGCCAAGAAAGAGAGAAGCTGTCTTCATGAGTCGGTCCATCTCTCCCGAGTTTATCACGTCGTTTTTCAGCTCGCTGTAGGCTTCCTGCTTGAGCGCACGGAAGTGATCCATGACTGCTGGCCTGAGCGATAATACTTCCAGCAATACATTAGATAGCCCTATATTCTTCTCTATATTCTTAAGCTCTTCAAACAACTTGGTCTCCTCTGGAGTTCTGTTCTTAGGCTTAGGAACCTCGCAGATGATAACACGGCTCATCAGGGCGTTGTCATCTCGCTGAGGGGTCTCCTGGCCACAGATGACTACAGGTGCAAATACCTTGTCGTTTTCAATATCCCTTCCTGAGGTTCCACGGCGCTTCTGCTTTCCGTCTCCATCATACACAATACCCTTCAGAGCCTGAAACTTGGTATCTGAGATATCCTTGTTATTGTATTCGTCGAGAACGACCGGCACATCTCTGAATGTACCCATGATGGTACTCATGGCCGCATCAGTACCTGTATTCAGGTTGAATATCGGGATAGTCGGGCTTATGAACAGAGAGCGGATAGATATCGCAATCTGAGTCTTACCTGAAGACATCGGACCCATAAAGAATGGCGCCGTAAAGAGTCTGTCAAGACAGTGAATATTGCTTCTGAAGGCGCACATCAGAGCGAAGACTATCGCCCATTTGCCGTTATCGTTGATTTTATACACCTCGTTCATGAGCGACGCCCACTTCTCGAACGTGACCTGCTTGTTAATAGGAATATCCTCGTATACCAGCTGAGATATCAGCTCATATTTATCGGATTGTCTTCCGGATCCGGCATATATCGTAGAGAAGGCAGGGAGATAGTAATTCATGTGATTATGGGTCACTACACCTAATTCATTAACCTTCTCGAACACATAGTTTCCGTTCTCGTCTTCATGAGCAATACCGTTTGCAAAGGCGAAAAACTGCTCATCGGTCTTTCTGCTCATTCCTTCAGACTGCTGGTTGCCGTACGTCTGGATTTCTCTGCATTGAACGAAATGGCGGCTCATATACTCCTTGATACGCCTCCATTGCCATTCTTCTCCGTCCGTGAAGTTTACGCCTTCGTAGTTGATAAGAACATCCTCGATGGTACTCATCTTCTTCAGAGAACTTGACAGAACTTCAATATATAATGGCTTATCGAAATATCTGCGATTAACCTTCAGTACTCGCTTGTTCTGCTCGAAGTCTTCATTGAAGATATGGAGAAGTGGAACCATGTAGAAATCGGCTACCTGCGAGAAGCCTCGCCCGTTCTTGTTCTGGAACATGTAGCATACCGGTATGCCCTGCTTATTCAGTCGAGGATAGTACTTACACTCACGGAACATCTGTGCATACTCGCCTTCTCTTGCGTAGCTCGGAACCTCATCGCCATCGAAATCGTCATCGTACAAGTCATCCTTCAGGGCGTTCGCCTTCAGAACGTTCTTGCGCTTACTGACGAATGGCTTTCGGATCTCGTCGAACTGCCCCTTGGACAAGCCAAGCTTGCTACAGTAATGGTTCTTGTTGACGGTGATTACAGTCTCTTCTGCGTAGCTTGTAAGTTCGATACATCTCGTAATAATCGGAACCTTGTCGCCGAGGAAGCCGGGCAGTAAGTCTCCATGTATGCGGATATAGAAGTCAATGAAGGATTCTACCTTTTCTTCGTGCGTTACTCGTATCTGCGAGATTCCTGCCTTGTACATTTCGGCCAGAGTGGCTAGATAGTCGCTATCCTCGCCCGTAGTTGAGTTGATAGCGCATCCCTCCTCAGTTGTTACGAAATAGCAGCAGATTCGGCGTAAGTTCTGGATATCTGTAGACGATGGCATTCCTGCCGCATATACTATCGGATTGTCCCCATACGACTCCATGAAGGTATCGATGGATGAAGTGATAACCGCCGGTTCGTTGTTTCTAAGATTCTCCTTGAGACTATCGACGCCGAAGATGCCCTGCTTCATATTTTCCTTCTTAACATCGTTTACGTTACGACGGATATCTCTTACCTTGTCCTCCAGGATTGTCATCTTGGTATCGAAATCCTTGGCCATACTCTTCATGTATTCCAGACGTAAGCCTGCATCCTGGACGCATGCCACCAGGTTGGATATCGTATTCATGGCTGAAGCGATGGTTGCTTCATCCTTACAGCCGCGAGGGACCAGCATTCTTTTCAGCGCTTTCGGGAAGGTCTCGGTAATATCAAAGAGTTTCTGTTTCAGTTCTTCCTTGCAGAGTCGGCCGTAACTGTCCGGATCATATCCCTTCGGAAGACGAACACACCTTACGCTTATGCCCGCCTTCAGTAGTAGCTCGCAGTTCTTGACTGCCGCCTTCATGCCGGCATCGTCTGCATCATATATCATGACTACAGACTGTGTGAAGCGCAGGATAAGTCTTATCTGGTCGTCTGTAAACGCTGTACCAGAACCGCCAATCACATTCTCTACTCCGTATCGATGCAGGGTAATCACATCAAACTGACCTTCTACCAGGTAGGCGAAGCCAGCTCTGGCTATTGCCTTTTTCGCCTGATAGAGTCCGAAAATGTGTTGACCTTTTCTGAAAATCGGAGTCTCACCCGTATTGACATACTTGCCCGCATTATCATTCGGGGTGACTATTCTGCCCGAAAATGCGATAACTCTACCAGATATATCATAGAACGGGAACATGATGCGGTCACGGAAGAAATCGTAACTTCTTCCGTCCTGCGACTTGCCGAGAATCCCGACATCCGTTAGAAGCTGAAGGTTATACCCCAGCTCCGTAAGTTTCTTCATTACCACATTTCCAGCAGGAGCATAGCCTACGCCATAATCTGCAAGAGCCTTGTCGCTGCTATCATAACCGCGGCTTCGCAAAAAACTTTCTGCCTGTGACAAATTGCCCTGATAGAACTTTGCCGCAGCATCAATGGCTATACGTCGAGATTCCAATAATTTATAGGCGGCGTTTTCTTCGGGAGTGGCTTCCTTCTCCGGAAATTCCACACCGGCAAGCTTGCAGGCCAAGCGCAAGGCTTCGGTAAAGGTTATCTGGTTGTACTTTTGAAGGAAGTCCAGAACATCTCCATGCTCGCCACAGACAAAGCAATGATACGTCTGCCTTGTCTTACTAACCATCATCGAGGGATGGCTGTCTTGATGGAACGGGCATATTCCCTTATGATTGATGCCGGCTTTTTGGAGGTTGATATAAGTACCTATTACATCAACGATATCCAGCTTGCTTTTTACATCGCTGATGAAATTTGAGTCGATTTTCATATTCTGCATTGTTTATTGTTCAAATAGATTAAGCTGAAGGGAATCGAATGCTTCAGATATTGTAATATTGAAGTATTCTGCCACAGCCTTATATTCCGCCGGAGTGATAGACTTGCGCCCGAAGAACAGATCCCAGTATCTTACCTGGTTAATTCCCGTCTCCTTGAAGAAGAATCTACTGGGATGGAAATCTTCGAGATGACGGAAGCGGTATTCCAGCAGTTTCTTCAAGCGGTTCTCCTTTACTACCTGATGCTTCTCGTCCAGCCTGTGCCGCAGGGCATACAGACGGACAGCCATTGCCGAACGTCCAAGGCGGGAAGCCATCTCTTCAAGGCTTACCTTGCCATAGTTGTCTACCAGGTATGCAATATCGTTTTTGGTCCATTTCTTATTACTCATTGTTACAAACAGGTTTATCAGTATATTCTACATATTTGTTCAATTTAAGGCAGAACCTGCCATTAACGCAAGCTCTACCTTTGCTGCATATCACGCATTTCTCAGCTGCCATAACTACTTTCCTCTAACATGTTCGAGGTAATAGGCCGAGACTTGTGCCAGAGTTCGCATCTGAAGCTTCGCCTTGATGTTTTCCCTGTGTCTCTGCACGGTCTTGACAGAAATGAATAACCTGTCTGCTATCTCTTGAGCCTGAAGTCCCTTGGAAATCAGTTCTATTATCTGAAGTTCTCGACCTGTAAGCTTCGAGTCAAGCTCCGGCTTACAGATTACCCCTTCCATCCTGCATTCACCGCGAAGCGGGCACTTGACCTCCTCAAAGTGGAAGAACCCGTCAGCATCTACATCTGGTGTATTCGCATCGTACTCACCAAAGTTACAGCGACAGAAACGAGATACGATGTTGAACTCAAAAACCTGTCTGTTCAATTCGCCCGCAGTATATTGCTCGCATAAGGCTTTAAATGCTTTTGGATATCTTACCTTGATTGTATCAAGCATCTCCTCTATGACAGCTCTGCTATCGATCGTAAGTTCCTGGACAGGCTTCCCTATCGGCTTGTACATAACACAGCCCTCGGGAGTATTATAAAATTCGGTTGACTCCACATTAACAATCCGGAAAAAGTTCGCTCTCCTGCATACCAAGATACTCAGCGACAAGTCCTCTGCATAGAGCGTTCGGCTTGGACTTGCCCTGAATCCATCTATAGACGGAATTATTAGAAACTTTGCATTTCTCAGCAATCTCTTCCACAACCTCACGTCGTGGGTATGGAAGACTCTTCATGTACTCACTAAAACCCATATTTTTAAAATTTTTGCTTGAAATCATCATTATGTGCGATATTTTTTGTATATTTGCACCGTGAGAATTATTAACACGCTGCAAATTTATAACATTTCAGTGATATTACCAAATATTTCACTGATTATTTTGTATTTTTTCAGCATTTTGTTTGAAATTATAGATTATGGGTACAGAAGTAACTACAGAAACCATCAATGAGCGAGTAAACAGCATCATTGAACGAGAGGGCCACACCGTTGCAACATTTGCAAAGAAAATAGGTGTGCCATGGACGACGATCAAGAATATCGTATCGGGTAGAAATGCCCCTAGTTACGATATCATGGTGAAGATTATCAATGCGGTAGATTGGGTTGACGCCAACTACCTGGTAATGGGGGAAGAGTTGACGAAAGGCAATCAGGCAAATCTGTTGACTATCGTCGAGAGACAGAACAAGACTATCGAAAGCCAGCAGAACACTATCGACAGACTTACCAAAAAGATGTTGGAAAAGTAAGGTTTAAAGTACCACCATATTGCACCGTTTTTGTGAAAAACGAGCCATTTTACCAAACATTTGTTTCATTTCAATCATACAACTGTTTGAGTATCTGCAACTTGTTAGATTCGCAACTCGGTGCATTTTCGGTGTTTAACATGCAAATTTCCGAAATTCCCTAGTTGATTATCAATTAGTTACGCAGCTAATTCAGTAAAGATAAATAAGTCTTTTTTAATCTTTTAAGCACTTTTTACTTGGTATTATCAGCTTTTTCCGTTATCTTTGTCCCGAAATATAGCTGCATTCGGCAATTAAAATACTAATAACAACTTTATGAGAAAAGTACTTGTAGAACTATTATGCACCGTTGCTCTTGGAGCATTCGCCAATCCGGCAGACGACCTTCTGAATCGAATAGACAAGGGAGCCGCCGCCAAGTTTAAAACCGTGCTTGTGAAATCGGACAAGGATTTCTTCGAGATAGACCAAGCCCAAAAAGGAAACGGCACATCAGCCGCATCGAAATCAGCTGCATCAAAATCGGGCGCCGGCAAGAACAACCCAATTATCATCCGGGGAAACTCCTGGGTGAACATCGCCGTGGGCATCAACTGGTATCTGAAGCACCATGCCGGCATCCACATCTCCTGGAACAACATGAACGTGAAGCTGCCAGCCGTTCTTCCTGCCGTGAAACAGAAGGAACGCCACGAAACAGACCTGAAGCTGCGCTACAACTTCAACTATTGCACCTTTTCCTATACGATGGCATTCTGGGACTGGAACCGATGGCAGAAAGAAATAGACTGGATGGCGCTGCATGGCATCAATATGCCGCTTGCCGCCGTGGGCACAGAAAGCGTATGGCGCAACATGCTTCTGAAACTGGGATACTCAGAGGAGGAAGTAGGCAAATTCATCGCCGGTCCTGCCTTCCTTGCCTGGTGGGAGATGAACAATCTGGAAGGTTGGGGCGGTCCACTGCCCCTGGGCTGGTACAAGCAGCAGGAAGCCCTGCAGAAGAAGATTCTTGCCAGAATGAAGGAGATGGGCATGAAACCCGTTTTACCAGGATATTGCGGCATGGTACCTCACGATGTCAAACAGAAGCTGGGACTGAACGTAACCGATGCCGGCAGATGGAACAGTTACCAGCGCCCAGCCAACCTATCCCCTACCGATAGCCGGTTTGCAGAAATCGCCGACCTATATTATAAGGAACTGACCCGACTCTACGGCAAATCCGATTACTACTCCATGGACCCATTCCATGAAAGCGGAAACGATGCTTCGATGGATTACGGCAAGGCAGGAGAAGCCCTGATGAGTGCGATGAAGCGAGCCAATCCTCATGCCATCTGGGTAGTACAGGGATGGAACGAGAATCCAAGCCCCCAAATGATAGCCAACCTGAAGGTAGGCGACCTGCTTGTTCTCGACCTCTTTTCTGAAAGCCGTCAGAACTTCGAAGATTTCTGCACAGAGGATAATACATCCGGCACTGGGAAGAAAAATTTCAGCACGAGTAAGAAAGAAGGCATCTATGGCAAGCACCAGTGGCTCTTCTGTCTGCTCGAAAACTTCGGAGGCAATGTGGGACTTCATGGCCGAATGGACCAACTTCTCAATAACTTCTATCTGGCAACGGGGAAAAAGGACACCCCAAAACAAGAGAATTCTTCACTCCTCACTCTTCACTCTTCACTTAAGGGTTGGGGCTTCACCATGGAAGGTTCAGAGAACAACCCCGTGATGTTCGAACTGATGAGCGAGTTGCCATGGCGTGCCGAAAAGATAACCAAGGAAGACTGGATCAGGGAATATTGCTATGCCAGATATGGCGTTCATGATGCCACTATCGAGAAGGCATGGACACTTCTTGCGCAAAGCATCTACAACTGTCCGAAGGGCAACATTCAGCAGGGCACCCACGAGAGCATCTTCTGCGCCCGTCCATCGCTGAACAGTTATCAGGTTTCAACCTGGTCGCTGATGAGCAACTACTACGACCCGGAGGATACCCGCCAGGCTGCCATCCTCCTTACCAGCGTAGCAGAGAAATATCGGGGCAACAACAATTTCGAGTACGACCTGGTAGACATCTGTCGCCAGGCTCTCGCCGACCAGGGGCGCAAGCAGTATCTGAAGACCATGGCTGATTACAAGTCATTCTCACGACAGGAATTCAAGAAGGATTCCGATCGCTTCCTGAAGATGATTCTGCTACAGGATAAGTTGCTCGGCACCCGTCCTGAGTTCCGTGTGGGCCGCTGGATAGAGGAAGCCCGAAGCCTCGGCAAGACAGCCGAAGAAAAGGACCTTTACGAATGGAACGCCCGCGTACAGATAACCACCTGGGGCAACAGGATCTGTGCCGATAATGGCGGACTCCACGACTATGGTCACAAGGAATGGCAAGGATTGCTGAAGGATTTCTACTACCTGCGCTGGAGCACCTTCATGAAATCGCTAGCCAGTCAATTATCGCTGCAAGATACTCCACGAATCGACTGGTACGGACTGGAGGAATCATGGACTCTGCAGAAGAACCCATATTCATCGAAAGCAGAAGGAAGCCCTATAGATGTGGCAAAGGAAGTGATTGATTGCATATAAATCACCTTATTTATATTAAAAAGGATAAAAATAGCACAAGAGTTTGGAAAATTATTTGTATTTTTGCACCAAAAATAAGAAAATAAAAAGATATATCTGAATATAATATGAACATTTTAGAGTTAAGCGAACAGGAAATCGTTCGCAGACAGAGTCTTCAGACATTGCGCGAGATGGGCATCGATCCATATCCAGCAGCAGAGTTTCCAACCAATGCATTCAGCACTGATATCAAGGCTGAGTTCAAGGACGAGGACGAGCCACGCCAGGTAGTTATCGCTGGCCGTATGATGGGTCGCCGCGTAATGGGTAAAGCAAGCTTCGCTGAGTTGCAGGACTCAAAGGGAAGAATCCAGGTCTATATCGCCCGTGACGAGATTTGTCCAGACGAGAACAAAGACCTTTACAATACAGTATTCAAGAAGCTTCTTGACATCGGTGACTTCATCGGCATAAAGGGTTTCGTATTCCGCACACAGACTGGCGAGATTTCAGTACACGCCAAGGAATTGTGCCTGCTCTCCAAGAGCTTGAAGCCACTCCCTATCGTGAAGTACAAGGATGGCGTAGCATACGACAAGTTCGATGATCCTGAGTTGCGTTACCGTCAGCGCTACGTTGACCTCATCGTAAACGATGGCGTGAAGGATACCTTCCTGCAGCGTGCTACCGTACTCCGCACCCTGCGCAACGTACTCGACAACGCTGGTTATACAGAGGTAGAGACTCCAACCCTCCAGAGCATCGCAGGCGGTGCTTCTGCCCGTCCATTCATCACCCACTTCAATGCGCTCGACCAGGATATGTACATGCGTATCGCTACCGAGCTCTATCTAAAGCGCCTCATCGTAGGTGGTTTCGAGGGTGTTTATGAGATTGGCAAGAACTTCCGCAACGAGGGTATGGACCGCAACCACAACCCAGAGTTCACCTGTATGGAGCTTTATGTTCAGTACAAGGACTACA
>OBCL01000185.1_pt1 | contig 16898 bp, 22 predicted proteins | sample 1495931 | NCBI WGS metagenome assembly OBCL01 (sample SAMN03418275, study PRJEB22391) | human gut metagenome | biome: human-gut; feature: organic feature; material: feces | host: Homo sapiens | place: Tanzania | collected 2013-01
TTTGCGTTATTTCATCATGCAACTCCACTCTTTTCAATGATATGCATCCGTCAAATGTGTCGCTCCCTATCTCCATTACGGAACGTGGAATGACAATATGTTCCAATGCTTCACAACCCATAAAAGCAGCATCGCCTATTGAGACAATATCATTATGCAACTCTATATCCCGAAGCCGTTTTTGCAAACAGAAAGCAAACGGTTCAATGACTTTGACGCTTTGTGGAATTATGAAATGCTCTTTCTCTTGCCAACAGTATATCAGACGGCTCATGTCTTTGGAATAGAGAACGCCGTCTTTGAATGTTATATAATCAGACTGATTATCAATCTCTGAAATTTGCACTTTGAAACATTTCGTCGGAGCCGCACAAACAAACGGACGTTGTTCATACGATGCAAACGGACTTTCAAATTGTGTTTCTATTTGAATAGACTTTGGAATATGAAGGACTCCGATATTGCCGTAGTTCTTCCACAACAGCTCATTCTGTTGCATAATGACTTCCTTTTCCATTGCGTTTTAGCCTATATCATCCGTTACCATCACATCATAGAAACTCTCGCCTGCCCAATAAATCATGGGAGCCAATGCCTCCGAAAACTTGTTGTAGTTGGTTTGTGGCGAGACACTCTTCAGCTCTACAAGTTTTCTATCCAGTTCCTCTTTGGTTCTTGCAAACACTATATTCCAAAAGAACCGGTCTTCTGACGCATAGTCTTCTGAGTCGAAACAAGGATATAGCTTAGCGTCTTTACCAACGTAGATGCCATTTTTAGCCCATCCCTTAATAGCATACAAAATAGCCTCAGTTACATTCACAAACTTTACTCCAAGAACATTGAACGAATCTGTATTCTTAATCGTCTTCATATCAGTTGACTTTATTATATTTTACATAAACGGTTCAAAAAAATAATAGTTTTCATTATCAGAAGTAATACCATGTACCACCATATTGAACCTTATAAGAATAACCGCCCTTATTCGTTTCTTCCGTTGGAAATTTCATTCCATTAAAATCAACCCAGTTGCGATCACGGTCATCTTCCAAATTCTTATATACGCTCACCTTACCATAGCAATTCCATTCACCATCTTCTAAATAGAACACATCTGTATCGTATTTGTGCAACCAACCGTTGCCTTCACTTGCATCAGAAATGTCTTGAAGCATCTCTTCAGAGGTTCTTGTGTCCTTATAATAACGGCTTTTAGGACCATTTGATTCGCATGAGCAATAAATAACACTCAAAAGGATTATAAGTAAAGCACACTTTTTCATCGTAGTTTCTTTTTATTGTTAGACAATCTATTTTTATAAATAGTAGTAATATCCCATACCAATGTAGATATACTGAGTTCTACCATAGAAGTTTCTTCCTGTTTGAACTATATAATCAACATTGTTCAATCGTACTTTCCACACTCCTTCTTTATCTTTATACAACGTGGCGTATCGGGTGACTATATTCCAGCAACCATTGTAATATGAGTAAACAGGAACTGTAGAACTATTGCTGGTGTTGCGCCCCCTAAATGAGGTAGTATTTTGAACAGGAACAGACACATAACCATAACCTCTACATGCTTGACAAGCTACAGCCCCATACATAGTCATCCATCCTCCAGCTCCTCTACAGTTGTTACAAACAACATTCTGATAATTTTGAGCGTTTACTGATGTAATGGCGCAAACAAAAAGAATCAAAGTACAAATAATTGACTTCATATCTCAATACCCTAATCCGTGTCGGGCACAACTTCTAAGTTCGTTATTTGTCTGTTTATGAGATATAGAGTACCGAAGTAACCATTTACTATCAGAAAAAAACTGCATTGGAAAACAAAAAGCAGAAGACCATGGAATACAAACTACATAGCCTTCTGCTCTCTTATACTTTCAGAATAATCCTGCTGATTGATTATCTTTTCAAAGTGAACTTCTTTATAACCTTACCTTTTCTGTCAATAGCACCATAAAGATTGATTTCTTCATCATCTGTCATACCGAATCCATCTTCATCACGATAGTACATACCATCAGGGTTAAGCTGCCATTCCACCTCTGCCACGCCATTTTTATATTGATATACATGACCAGGAAAATGAAACGAATGCGCTTTTGCTCTTTCAAAAGCATCTTGTGGAAGCCCTTTTAGACTATCCCAGTCAATATCTTCATCTGTCACGATTTGCAGCACCTCATCAATAGACATGAACTCGTATGCGCATCTTGCCTCTTTGTCCATCAAGTAACGTGGTTTCCAATACCGCCCAATCACCTGAGTCACTAATGCCATATCTTCCCCCCAATCATTTTGTACAAGTGGTAGATCTTGATATTGTGATAAACATAATTCCCTATATAGTTTTTCCTCTTCTGACATATCTATATCATTTGACTTTCCCTCTTCATACACCAAATCCCATGGATTATCATTACAGATTACTAGCCCCTCCATCTTACCTTGTACAAAATCATTTTCATCTGTATCATCTTTATTCTTAGCCTTAGCAAGGTATCGGAGTTTTCTTATCAAATCACGTTCTTCTTCATTCGCAATATCATAAGCAATTTGAATGTAACTGTCAAAAGATTTTTGAATCGCTTCGGTTGCTTGCTCCAATATTTCATCATTACCTTTCTTGGCAATAATGTTCATCGCACAGGCCATAAGCCGTCCAGCAAATCGTGAGTTACTTAGGTTGGGGGCATCACCTAAAACTTCGTTATATCCATCTTTTAGTTTGATTGACACATTATTTCCACCTGTAGATTTTGCGTGCATATTCATCTTTGCTTTTTCGTATGACTCATATCCGAATATAGCGGCAGCCAACGATTCGAAGTTTTTGTCATCGAGAATATCGACCGAACGAATCATTAAGTTTCGAATTTCATCTGAAGTATTGTCTGACAACTCTTCAAATTCTTTCACTGTGGCCACAATAATATTATAACCGTCTTCTTTTTCTGACAAATAAACCTGTGTCTCAGGCAAAACACCAGCAGCTTCTTTACCAATTCTTTTACCCTCGTAGTTAGCAGCAAATGCTACATTAGCATCTACTGGTATAGGGAAAGGAACATACACAAGCAGGCTATTACCTTCTATACAGGTTAATGCGACATTGAACACACAATGTTTGCCATCTACTTCTGTTGCAAATTTGTTTCCCTCTCGATTGGGGCTGATTCCTGACGAAGAAAACATCTTTACGATACATTCTTCAAGAGTAAGTCCCTTTTGTGTTCCTTTACCTTTATTTTTGAAAAAATTGAATAATCCCATAATAATTTTGTTTATGACAAATGTTGCTCAGATTTTGAGAAATTCATCCCTGAATCTATTTATGATATATCCCAAAGCAAAGATTATAACTGCAAGTCCCAAAAGTATAACCGAAAGAGATTCTATCTTTATTCCTATTATAGACATTTTGCCTGAATTTGAGATTAATATTAATGAAAGTACAATAAATACAAGGCTAATCCATTTACTATATTTACACAAGCTATTTAGCGTTTTCTCATGTTTATAACAAACTTGACAGCATGGAACCTTGAATACATTATAAGTATTGACTCTAACCGTTCCCAAATCTTGAGAACTAATTTTGAAGCCCAAGCGGTCTATATAAAAATTATCATCAACTGTTCTTTTATTACAGAAAGGACATCTTTTTTCCATGTTATTTTCCCTATATCCGTGTCGGGCGCAACTATTATGTTTTTGTTATCGTTTTTCTCTTACTCTTTCCTCCAAGTACACAACCGCAAAATCCAATGTTTTAATGATATGCGGCACGATGTTTTTGGTAGATTCTTTGTCCGTTATCTTATGGTCATAATCCAAAGATACTTTTGCTTCGTCTTTACCCGATAGCAGTGCTTTGGTGTATTTTACATTTTTGTTTGTATCATTCACTGCCTCTTTCAATTGTTCTTTGTTCTGTAAGGGTAGTCCTACCACAAAAGGAATGCAGAAACGAATCATGGTTTCATCTTTACCAACTACATAGAAATACACTTGTTTTTTGTACTTAAAGTGCCAACCTAAGGATGGTATGAACTTTACATTACCGCACATTCGGCGAATCTCGTTTACTATTTCTTCCTGCTTCATATTCACAATAGTTTTGTTTTACTATTTATGATAGAAGAGGTAGAAAAGTAACCATTTCCATCAGTCCAACATCACAAACGCAGCCCAATGGAATGGATCGGGATGCTTCTTTCTGATGATTTCTTTGGCTTCCTCGAAAGCCTTGCGTTTGTTTCTTCTCTTTCTCTGTAAGACTGCCTGTCACCAGTTTCTTAGCCAACCAATAAGCCGCTTCATAGCGTTTCAGAATCTCATAACATATGCAAGTCATTGTCTGACTGCACACATATACTTGATGCTCAACTTCATTTCGCGGCTGTTCCATATTTCTTCCGACAAGGAGAAAGGCATCCAGTGCTTCAGCGGTCTTCTTAGCATTGTTCAATGCAAAGACATCATTCATTTTAGCCGTGACTTCCGCCTCGGTCAATGTCTGCGCTTGTATCTGCAAACTACTGCAGAATATAGCCAGCTATAAGAGTAATGCTTTATTCATGATGCAATGATATGGTATCTGTTGATATAGAGTCATTGCTAATACTATCAGTCGGTACTGTCATATCAAACACGTCATTTTCATCGCCACGCACATTGTCGGTAGGGGAGTTTTCTACAAACAAAGGATTGATAGCAAAGAAGCCTATCACCAATATAGCAGCAATGCTTGAAATCCAAAGCCAAGACTTTCTGCGGCCATGTTTTATTTCCTTTTGAAACTCAGTCATGGCTTTCAACTTCTCTCCACGACTTATTATTGCCTGTTTAACATTCTTCGTAAACTCATACTGCTCCTTTTTCTCAGTATCCTCTTCTATCTCTTTCAAAAATTGTGCCTTGTCTTCCTCCGACATGGTTTCACCATGAAGCAAGTATTCGTCTATTCTGTCTTGAAAATTATTATTGTCCATATCCTTCTGCCATTTTATGAGTTCAAATAGTTGTGATAAATGTTTCGTGCTGAAGTACGCAATGACTCCATGCACTTATGCTTCTTCGTTTTGAGAGCGTTCTTTGAGTCGATTGTCGGTATTTCTAGCAGGATTGTGTCCAAGTCCTTTTCCTCATAGTAGAACTTGCTCAATATCTCACAGCACCGCTCCGACATATGTGATATGACATCAGCAATGATGTCAAGCATCTTGTTGTCCTCCGAATCATACAGCATATTGATGTATTGCTGGGCATCAAATCCTTCTTCCTTTATCTTTCGTCTCATTTCTGTTTCTGGGTCTGCATAGACAGGATGTTCTTTTACCCATTCCAAATACTTGATGCGAGCAATCCCCATAAAATAGGTGAGGATGCTGCCACTCAAAGGTTCGTTGTTCTTGCCCATCACTCTGCCATCGCTCACATAAATCTTCCTGCGTTCGATATTCTCCCACATCGCAATGAATGTGTTTTGAAAAATTTCCGTGGCAGATTCCTCATCAGCGAAGAACACACCACGATAGTTTGCCCAAAAGTATCGTGAGCAATAAGCATACAGTTCCGACTGTATTTTTCTATTCCTATTGTACATCCCAGCAACAAGCCGAGCTTCTTTCTCTTGTTGCGGTGTACGCATTTGTATTGTCTTTGCCATTCTATCTATTCGGTATGTCTGTTATATTGTATTTATTGATATCCTTGCCTGTCATTTCAGGCTGTTGTGGTCTGCTACTGGTATTGCGGTTTACTAACTTTCGGATTCGTCTTATAAACTCGTCGTTGTTTACTTTATTACTATTCTTCAGTTCTTTCCACAATGCGTATGGCTGTTTACCAACAACAGGACTTTTTATCTCGACATTCAGTTGGTCGCTTCTGCAAGCACTGATGGTAATCCATCGTTTTGCTAAAGGCTTTGCCTTAGCATTAATGACTTTTTCTGTGTCATTGTTACCCATAAAGAACGATTTAATCGCCTCAAAGGTCTCATACTAGCCACGAGTATTTAGATTATCAACCGCCAACGTATCTTCCACACCTCGCACTATATCATCGTCATCTCCACGAGTGCCGTCACCACTATGGCAAGCGTCTATCACCGCAAGCATTTTTCCTTTCGTTCCAATTTTGTTACGAATGGCATTGAGACAAACATTCAGTTCATCGTCTGTCAGATGTTTCTCACCATGATAAGTTGCGCTTGTTTTTCGGAAAGCATCATATGGAATCCAAGATTCATCCAACCCATCTTTCTCGTCATTATGCACATCCGTCATCTGTTGTCCATGTCCATAATAATGGATATATACCACATCGCCATGTTTGCATGATGCTATCATTCTCTTGAATGCCCCAACAATGCCAGCTTTCGTTGCCTTTCGATTTACAAATGTCATGACCGACTTGAAACCTGCATTTTCAGCATTGCCTGAACAAGCGGGACATCCTTTGTCACCATTGATTTTATTCCAAGCCTTATCCTGTTGTTCGCCTAACCCTATAACTAAAGCTCTCTTTGTCTGTGCGGTAACAGACAAAGAGAGCAATAGAAGAATATATGTGATGATTCTTGTTCTCATTCGAATATTATCATAAGTGGCTTGATTAGATTGACTAAGTGATTGAGATAAATTTCTATCTGTGTTGGTTACGACGGCTAACTATGTCACTTACGAAGAGTGTCCTTGTATGACAGATATGGCAGGTATATTCTTGCTTTTTTCTGTTTTTAGCTATTTACCCGATATCACAAGGATAGAGAGTCTTAAAAATATTTTGTTTTATATTTTCCCAATCCATACATTGCCTTACTGTCTCATCATCATATGCCACACGAAGAATTTTTTCCTCATTCTTCATACCCTGTTCTGTTCCATAATAAATAACAACAGGTCTCTTCCAACTATATGTAAATTCCATAATTTCTTGGAGAAGATACTTGTTTCCATTACATAATCGTAGAATTCTATCTACATCATGATTGTCTAGGAAAAGCCATAATTCAAAATCCTTTGGATATCTGGAGAAATGCTTCTTGATTCTTTTCCTTAGTGCTTTGTTATTTTTTATAGATTCTTTAGATTTTAAGGTATTTTTTATTATGTCGTAATACTCGTAATCCAAGACACCATCCAATATACCAACATATTCATATTGACGAGCCTCTTGTTCTGACCATTTATCATTTAAGTTATCATTGTATCTTTTGTAAACTAATGGCTTGAAATCCATCTCTCCAACAATTTCTCCTATCAAACGTACATTCTTATATTTACGTTTTACTTGCATTCTTAATTCATGGAGGAAAGAATAGCTTGGTCCTGTTGCATGGTCTATTCGTATATAATTAAATCCCCATTCACATAACTGTAAGGCCTGTTTTATCATATACTCACGTGCCTCAGGAATGTCTAAATTCAAAACTGGTAACTCCTTAATATTAGAATAGAACTTATATTTTTTGTTGGGAAATTCAAACCAATCATAATGATCTACATATATAGGATTTGTTATGTGGCAATGGTTAGGAACGAAATCCGCTCCACATGTCATCTTTCGTTCTTTTATTAGTTCAACGAAACTTTGTATATCTTTTTCATTTCCAAAATGAGGTTCTATTTCATTTCTGGCTGTAGTACAATGATAGCCATGATAAGCATTTGACTTAAAGAATGGGGATAGTAAAACGCTATTAGCCCCCAAACCTGTAATATAATCGAGCTGATTTATTATTCCTTTAATATTACCACCTCGGAATGGAGGAGGTGTACAGTTATCTTTATTCTTTGGAAATCTCGAATCGTTAGCAAAGCGGTCTATCATTATTTGATAAACGATTTGTTTCTTATCCCATTGGAAGTGAAAATATTTAAATAAAAAATCAAGCATTGGTTTTGAACTATTGACAGTTTATAATGTTCAGACAGTTCCCTATATTATCTACAGACAGAACATCCTCCCTAAATATCCAAACTAACACCAATAAAATAATCCAGCAGAATAAGAACATCCATGGAAGAAACTTGTATGGCATAAGAATATCACATTTATTCATAAACTTATTCCCAATCCTGTACTTTTTCAAATTCATTCTTTGTGCAAGCTTGTGTTCCCATACAGAAGTTTCAAAATTCTCTTCATATGAGTGACTGTAGTAACTGCTTATTATATGTTCATTGATTGGTGATATTGGATAATAATCGGCAACATTCTTTCCATTTTCACTTCTTACTTGATCCCAATATGCAAAAAGCATACTTAAAGCTCTATCACTTCTCCACGCAGCATGAATAAAACTTGCTGATATGGCTAAACCTATAATAGACAGCATAATAATTCCACCCATCTTACAATAACAAGTAGCATTGCTAAGTAGTAATTGGATAAGTCCTCCTCCCAAAGCTGCTTGAAACACTAAAAACCAGTTAGTGCGAGTGTTACGTATGTTGCATTCTATCTCCATAGAATGTCTTATGGCTTCATCTAAATGTCTCAGCTTTTCTTCTTCCATAGAACCTACAAGTAATATAGTTTTTATGTTGAATCTATTTTAATACTGTTGAAATATCTGATTCATTTGCTATTCCGCTTATTATTGGAGTCTGTTGGTGTGAAGTTATTGTTTGTTTGAAATAGTGCTTTAAGAGACTCTCGAATTGTTTATCAGTAAATGAATTGTTTGATTTTATCAATTCATATAAAGCATATGATAGTTTTCCTATATTCTTACCCCTAAGTTCGTAATTATTTTGATTATCCTTACAAGCACTTATTGTAACCCAATTTTTCCATATATATTTAGGACGATTACTTGTATAATATATCGTTGATGTTAAGAATATCTCATTAGTTCCTCGTATAATATCCGCTTCTTGATTGTCACTCCAAGTAGAAGTTCCACTATGACAAGCATCTACAACGACTATTAGTTTTCCTGAAATGCCTATTTTACGTTTTATCTTTGTAAGCAATATGCATATTTCATCATCTGAAAGATGTTTTTCTCCATGATCTTTATTACAAGGCTTTTTATAAGCATCATAGGGAATCCAGGACTCATCTTTTCCATCTTCCTCATCACCATTTAAATCGATCATTTGCTGTCCATGACCAGAAAAGTGGATATAAACAATATCTGACTCTTTACTTTGGCACGCCAAACTATTGAAAGCAGAAATGATTTTTTTCTTCGTTGCTTGACTATTTACTAATGTGATTATTGTATTAAATCTTGCTTTTTTTAGCATACTTGTAACAAGAGGAACATCTCTGTCTCCATTGATTTTCCCCCATGACCTATCTTCATATTTTCCTAATCCAATAATCAAAGCCCTTTTTATCTGTGCACAAACAATTTGTTGAAATGAGAACAAATATATGATAACAATAAATATTCTTAGACTTTTTAGAAAATCTGTAAAATTTTTATTGTTTTTTCTTCTCATAGCGTCTATCAATTCTTAATTTTAAAACCTCATCCGCATTATTCACGTCATCTTGTACATCATAATTATGTCCATTAAATCTAAAATAGTAATACCATAAGTATATGTATTTGTTTTTAGGCCAAGATTTAATATCAGGACGTTGTCCTATTTTAGTATATTCTTCTGGAAAACAATCTTTACAAATTAAATTTCCATTAAAATCAAAAGCGTCATATTGTTTATCAATTGCATTGTATGCAATTATTTGATTCTCAGCAAGTTTTGGTATTAGGTAAATATAGCCACTTAGTTGTCTCAGTTTGTTGCCCTTAGTGTCAATAAATACCAAACACCTATCCTTTATTGCTGCATTTTTCCCATTTACAAAAACATCATTAGCAACATCATATTCAAATGGTATTACGGTATTTCCTTGTGTGTCAATGCCTCCCCATTTTCCATTTGTATTTTGGACAATAGCAATTTTGTAGCGTTGATCAAAGGGATATGCAAAAGAATATTGACAAGGTGTTGTTTGTTCACCTTTTTGTGACATAAAACCAAATAGTTTTCCTTTTTTTACTACAAATGGAACTTCTGTTATACCCATACTTCTATAAAAAGGAGATATAAAATGAAAATATGTACTTCCTTTGCCGTTTAAATATGGATGATTCTTGTAAAATTTCATATTTTCTGTATTTTCACCAGAACCAGTAAAACTCCCATAATTTTGAAGTCCTGTTATCTGCCAATCCCCCTTAGAAACCTTCTCTATTTTGGGACAGGTCGTATGCATACAGAAATAGTTTGCTAAGTCTCTTTTAAAAGCTTCTTTACATAACTCACCGCCACCAATGCCAGCCAGTTCCATTGCTACGACAAAACCCATGCTTTCTGTTGCAATTGCCCCATAACTATTAGCTGCAATGTTTCGAAATATTTGAAAAGCATCTTTTGCTTTTAATAAATCAATACGTTGATGTCCATAAATTTCATCTAAGCTATTCACTGTAGGTAACAACATCTTTATGGCTCTGTCATAATTACGTGCTCCTAAATATTGGTAAACACCTGTTATATGACCATTTCTAACGAATGCCAAATTTGAATATCTTGCGTTAATGGAATAACCATTTCTTACACATACATCATATTTTACACAATCTGCTGTACCACCAATTACATTATTTTTAGCGGAAGCATCATATACAATATTCTCTATGGAAATACTTATCCCATCATCAATGTTTTTAGTGATTTCATTAAGATAAGTATCAAGAATATAAGTACCATCAGATTGAGGAAGCATAGGATTCTTCTCAACCATCCATTGCATTAAATCATCCTCAACTCTACATTTGACATTTCCATCAAATATCTGTTCAAATTTGGGACCACATACTCCCAAATCTTTTGAAATATTATATTCAGAAAGTATTTGCGCAAAAGATTTAACTGTCGCTATAGCATCTTTTTCATTGGCAAGACATTGTACAGAATGAAGTATAAATATACAACAAACGACATAACGTTCTAAAACTTTAATAGTAATTTTACCCATAATATTTAATTTTCAATATTGGCTAATTAAAAAAGCAACTATTTTCAAATACGTCAGTTAGTCCAGTTATTCCAACTTTTGTAACTAAGGCTATGCCATCATTAAATGAGAATGTGTCGTTATAGATGAAAGGAATAACTAATACTCCATCTGTATTGATACATCCATATTTCATTTTCCCATTGATTTTTTTCCAACACAAACATATCCATTATGGAAAAACATCGCTAAGTCATAAACTGCAGGAATAACAACCTTCCCATTTTTATCAAGAAAACCAAATTTCTTATCCACTTCAAATCGTGCCAACCCATTACAAAAACAACGTACACCATCATATATCCTTACTCCATTGCAAAGTTGTTCTAAATTCTCACGATTTGTTGTATCTCCAGTCCTACACCATGTTGCTAATACTTCTCCGAAATTTCTTACTACATCTACTGGTGCTTCTTTTACTTCCGAAAAAAATGGGAATAGGACTAATATAATAGGTAATATTAACTTCTTGACCATAGATATTATTATTTTAACGTGATATAAAAATTTCCCAAAACAGGAATCCATTCAAGACCATCTTCTGTTATAACTTTTCTAACAAAAAGAGTGTTGCCCGTATCAATTATTGACTTAGACAATGGTATCCCTTTCAAATCAACAATTACAGATGGTAGATCTATTTGTACCAAGCCATCTTCTATATTTGGTTTTCTGGTTGTACAAGCAGGAACACATAGAGAATCTATATCAAATTTATTATATTTATTATGCAACAAATTTGAAGTAAACTCATTTAGACTCAAAGTTTTAGATGCCACTGAGTCAGTTATCGTGACAATAGTATTTGGTGCAAAAAGTTCATGACATTTAACTTGATAGTATAAACGTTGTTCTTTAGGCCGGGATTTGTCTTTTATGTAAGATAAGTAATCAATCATAAGTAATATCTGTTCATTCAGTCGGCGTTTACTTATATCGTCAGTAGTGTCTGCTTTTTCTAAATTATTGCTGGTATATGTATGCGCATAACTAAAGTGTTTATTGGATTTTGGACCGTGTAATGATTCCAATAAATTATTCTTTTCAACATCTGTAAAATGGTAAAACTTAGATATTAACCAGCCTGAGTTTCCTGATTCACGCTCGTAGTATTGTATATGAAACGCATACCCAGGTATTTGCATAAACATGAACTCTAGATTTTCTACATAGTTTATTTTTAGTCTTTTTGTTCTTACCAAATACATAAATACAGAAGTTTCATCATATTCATGTTCTTTGGACATAAACATTTTGATATTATATGGTTGTTCCTGTGTTATGCGTGACAAAGATATAAAGTTGGTTTCGTGGTCATCAGGAGATAGCATTATTTTATCACTTGTGTCTCGTGGAGATATTTTAAAACATTTCCCCTCAACCTTTGAAATGACCCATTTGTACATATCTGCTTTTCTCTGCTGTACTGTTAGGTACACGTTAAAGGTTGTTTTTTTCCCATCTATGATTCCGCTACAATGAGCAATTGCAGCCCATTCCTTATCATTGAAATGTATTGTAACAGAATCCTTAATGATGGTCTCTACCATATCTGTTGCTTTTATGAAAGAAGGGTCTTGCTTAGATTTATACTGTGCCAAATTAAATAATAGTTGCAAATTTTTTTTACGGCTATCTTTTGTCTTCTTAGAAATGTTCGGATGTAATGTTTCACCATTGAAGCGTTTCATAAATTCATCAACAAGTCCGATTCGAGATTTTTGAAGATATGGATCAGGCTCAAATACTATTTGAGAATAAGCTTTTGTCCCAAATAGTACGGAAAGTAATACTATAAATATTTTAAGTGAACTATTCATTCCTTTTACTAATCTTAGAAGTATATTATAATCTTTCTGTACTCATTGCTTTTACATCACCAAGCATAATCATATATTCAATACCATCTTCTACCTGTTCAACCTTTACATAGCATTTTATGCGCTTGGTAGTTTTGTCCCCATACAGCAACATACCATCTGCATTATAACCATAAAAATACTGAACGTATTGGCAAGTACAAACATATAAATCATCTTCTACTCTTTTTAAAGTAGAAACTTTCATATCTGCAATTTGAGTGGAAGTAACTTTTACATTTGAATATCGCAAATTTATCAAGTTCTCGAAATAATCTTTTATAAGGAGTTTATTTGTCGTGTGTCTTCTTGTAGAAGTAGTTTCCATTATTACTCCATCCTTTTTAACACCATCTTCTTCATACGCTTCTCCTTTTTGTATAAACAGAGGCAAAGCCTTAGTTTTATAATATTTTCTAGTATTTATGCCTTTCTTTTTATCTACCATATAAGATATGTAGTCATTCATTAGGGCTACTCTTTCTCTAACACGACGTTCAAAATTTTTCTTATCCAAATCTGTTATTTGAGCATTTGCAACAGAAATGGAAATAATTGTCATAGACAAAATTAAGAGGATTTTTTTATGTATTTTCATTTTTCTTGTGAATTATGAGGGTGTGTCATAAGTCCAGAACGCACCCTCTATTATTGTTATTTTCTGTAAACTTCTTTAACTTTAAGAGACGATATTTTATTATCTGTACCGAATGTTCCTTCCGACACTATAATTTTTATGATCCGTCCTTTGGGATTTGTAGCAAGTATTCCTAACCAGTCTGAAGCGTTTGAACGATCAATGACTTTTTCCGAATCCTGTCCCAAGAATTTAATTTTAGCATCATAAGCAAATAGATTGTTGAGCTTTTGTTCAAGTTCTTGTCTCTTTGATAACGGAATATTGGTATTTATAAGAGTACTTAAATGGTTGCTGAGTTCATTAATCCAATTGCTTTGACTATTGTCATCACCTTGCTTCTTTGTTGCATTTGCTGTTTGCTTTTCCTTAGTTTTTTGAATCTCTGTGTCTGTTGGTATTTCTGGTTGCTTTTCCTTAACAGGCTCTTGGGCAATGCTTATGTCGTGTATAGGAGTTTGTTCACCCTTACTATATTTATCGACAAACCAACTAATTGCAGAAAGGAAATTATCCCAAGTCAACGTTTTGGTATAATTGTCTAATTGTGTTTGAAAGAATGAGCATATAGCATAAGAATATCTATCACGATATTGAGCAGGATTAGGAATCATGCTCTGATATATTTCAAAGCAACCTGATGTTTGTGAAGGTGATGCAGATGTAGCAATAACACTTCCTTTTGTATTCAAAAATAATTCTTGAATTTTTGAAAGTTTATTCTCGCTCATATATGTAGCTCCATAGTTTGGACTAAAGTTTGGTTCGTCTTTAATGCTGATTCTGTTGTCTAAATTATTACAGCACATACCTATAGTCACAGACAAACGAGCACCTTTAGACTTTAACTGTTTGTCAACCCATTCCAATGGTATAAATTTATTTTCATCATGTTGAGCTAAACACATTTGTGGATAAGGGTGTGTACGCATATAGTCTGAGTCTGTGGTAGGTCTGCCTCCATGTCCTATATAATAAAATACTATGATGTCATCAGGATCACTTATTCTCAGCATATTGATTGCTGCTTTACAATTTTCCGGGGATACTTGATAGCCATTAAAATCTTGAATGTCTGTTTTGTATCCTTTGGGAGCAAGTGCTGCATTCACTTCATTTATAAAGTAACTATACAACATTTGTCGTCCATATACATCTATTTGTCCAACATTAGGGTCTGTTGTATCAATAAATGTTATCCAATGAATAGTTTGTGCTTGAATAGCACAACTAATCAAAATCGAACATATTAAAGATATAATTTTTTTCATTTTATAAAGAGTTTAAATTGTTATATAATAAATTCAATGTTATATCCTCTGGAAATAATAGCCTGACAAATCGTAGAAATTGAAGATTATTCTCTTTCATATCTCCTATTGTAACTATATCTTGATGACTATTTAGCAACCTCCATTTTTTTAATCCAAAGTCCAACTCCAGATGCACCTTTTTTTTTGAAGAGGCCTTGAAAGTTATACAAGCCGAAGATGAAAAGTTCCCATATACAATTTGATTTGATTTGAAATTGTTGGGGTCGAAAAACAAATATTGTAAAATAGGAAGAACTGTCTTACGTTGTATATTTATTATTGAGTCAGTTCTCATTGAGTCTATCGGGTTGGGATTTTTTAATACGCATACTGCAGTTCTTGCTTCACTTATAATTTGAGCAATGCTATCATTTACAACTTTAGCATAGACACATGAGTCTTTTTCTATTGTATAGCAAAAGTTTTTATGTGTAGAACGAGCTGTACAACTCACACATACAAAAACCATAAATAGTACGCTAATAAGCATTTTAAATCTTTTCATATCTTTAATAGTTTAAATATTATTCTAAAATAGTTATTGTTGTTGAACTAACCTTATTCTCAAAGATTGCACCTTTTCGAGAACTTGTGATATCAACAGATAGTGTATGTTCACCTATGGTCAAATCTTTTATTATGTATTTTGCATTAAACGGCAAAGTCGTTTCTGAAGATTTTACAACTACTTTCCCATCGATTAAATAGTGTATAATAGGGTGATAATCTTTTCCATTTATTATCGTTTCTCCAGAAGCAGAGACATTGCCTCCTATTTCTAAAGTAATCTCGTCACCATTTTTGACAGATGATGGAGTTGCTACAATTTTTCCAATAACAAGAGATTTTACCTCGTCTTTTTCACAAGAAGCCAGAGAAATCACTCCGATAAAACCAATAAAAACTAATGAGATTTTTAAGAATAACTTCATTTTATAGTCCCTAATCCGTGTCGGGCGCAACTTCTAAATTTATTGTTTATTTATGGAAGGGATATATAAATAGTAACCTCTAACAGAATTATTTTTTTACGATTTCAATAAAAGCATTAGGAATATAAGCTGTCGCTATTGTTCCAATCTCCTCTATACAAACTCCAACCCTTTGTTGACCTTGCCAGCGTGCAATTCTGCCAACCACTCCCTTGAATGCACCATCAATAACTCTGACCAATTGTCCTTTTTCGAATTTTGGCACTTCAGCTAATGACACGATTGTATTGTCCGCATCGGCAGCACAGATGATTTTGAGACTTTCCATCTGATAGTCGGGAACTATCAATGGAATTTTCTCTATTCTGCGCCCAACGTGGACGTGGCGATAATAAAAGCGGAGAAATGGGAGGTTTACGTTGTCGTAAACGAAAGATTTGAGTTGTTCTTCTGTACCGTAGGCGAAGAAGATATTTGGTAAAAGTGACTCGGTAACAACTTTGCGCTTACCTTTTATAAGTTTCACATTATCTGTAGTAGGATAGAAAGCCGTGATACCTTTGGCGGTCATATAGTCGTATGCTTTTTTCTCTCTACCATAGGTGGTGCGTAAAGCATACCAATGAGGAATTTCTTCCTCTTTTTGCGCTTTAGGCTTACTTGCTATATGGGCATTTCTGGTGGACACCCCTGTTTGTGAACTCTCGGCGGAAACTGTGCTTTGAGCTTCGGGGAGGGCGTTGGAGGTAAGTCCAGCGCAAGGAGGGAATTCACCACCTCCTGAGGTGTGTACATCTTCTGATGTCCATTCATCGACTTTCATATCGGTGCTAACTTTTTTCTAGACAGAAATCCGTTAAATTGCGACAAAAAAAAGCGTGGAATCGTCCTGTTGTCCATTCCACACACTGAGGCTCTTCCAACTGCCTATCAAAGTCGAACAGACAACGTCAGAGCCCACGCCGATATGAAAATCACTACCGCAAAGAGACCTATATAAAACATTTAACTGCACCCAAAAGGGTACAATTCATGCTTACAAGGTCTCCACGGGATTGATATAATCACACCCGGGACATCTACCGTT
>OBCL01000186.1_pt1 | contig 16848 bp, 8 predicted proteins | sample 1495931 | NCBI WGS metagenome assembly OBCL01 (sample SAMN03418275, study PRJEB22391) | human gut metagenome | biome: human-gut; feature: organic feature; material: feces | host: Homo sapiens | place: Tanzania | collected 2013-01
TTTTGTCGCTTTGCAAGCAAAATCCCACTAAACCCTATAGGTTGCGGATTTGAGGTTGAAATAGATCTCAAGCAGAATTTTAAGAGATGGTTTCATGAGTGGTATGATAAAGAAGAAGGTATTCACAAACTTGATCTTGTCGAGTGTGTGCACACTGATGATGGTGATACTTTCTATTACAACAAGAAGGAACTTATCGATAAGGGCTATCTTACCGCTTTTGAGACCCGGCATCAAGTAAATCCTGATGAGGTTCGTGAAGATGGTCTGGTTCATCCGTTAGCTGCTAATGCTGAAGGAGATGATTATTTGTTGGATGAAATCTTTTCTATGTCATTCGATGATAGTCAAAACAAATTGTCCTTTTATGAAAATAAGTGGATTCCATTACCTTATTTCCGTCGTCGTGTACCAGCACTTCAGTTTGATTTCGGTGCATTCAACTGGGCTCGTGTTAAATTTGTTCCAAAGGATGAAAAAGATGGCAAGCGATACTATCATGTGTTGCTTGCACTTGACACACGTACAAATTATCAGGCATCTACCTTGCAGGAGACTCCCGTCTTTCCTGATAATTTTCAGAATGAACTTACCTTTCAATTGTGCTCTGACGAGATGTTGTTGATGGACTATTGCTCAGAGGGAACAGAAGAATGCAGTTATGTCAATGAGTACTTGCGTAGATTAGTTCATCCCGAAGCTCGTTCTGTTTCTAAGATTAAAGGTGAGAAGCATAAGATGTCATATATCGCCACTTACTTCCTGCTGATGAACTATCTTTCACTAAAAGACCTGATGCCAGTATTAAAACTGTATAAGGACGAAAGTGTAGTGGTGAAGGATGTTGATATGTTTATCGATATAGGTAATTCCCGTACAACAGCATTGCTCGTTGAAGATCCTCAAAATGGTGATTTTACAAAGGTTCCACTATTAAGTTTAACAGATCTGACAGATAGCATTACCGAAAAGACTGATGGTCCACAAGTTCGTCGTAATACTGAGCCTTTTGATATGCGCTTGGTGTTCAGAAAAGCTGATTTTGGAAACTTTGGTCCACGTGACAGTCATCAGTTTGTTTATCCAAGTTTGGTTCGCTTAGGGAAGGAAGCAGAGAATCTCATTCATGTTGCCTCAGAAGAGCAATCTTCTCAGAACTTATATACTTATTCAAGTCCAAAACGTTATCTGTGGGACAAGGAAAGTGTAAAAGAAGAATGGCAGTTCTTGGTGCTCGATGGAGAGGAAAAGAGTCACATTTTGGAACTTAAGGGTATTACAAATCAACTGAATAGCAATGGTACTGTGGACAAAGAAGGGTATGGAGGGAGTAAGCATACTTACTCTCGCTGTTCACTTATGACTTTTGCTTTCTTGGAAATTTTCTCTCAGGCACGTATGCAGATCAATAGTGAAGACTATCGTAAGTTTCATGGTGGTGTAAATACACCACGACGTATCAAACGAGTAGTAGTCACTTGTCCGACAACTATGTCTGAATGTGAGAGAAAATCTCTGGTTCGTTGCGCTAAAGATGCTGTTACTCTACTTACAAACTTCGAGAAAAAATCCATGACAGACCTCTTGCCGAGCAAGAAGTTTGATATAGAGATTATTCCGTCTTATCCAAATGATGGAAGTGGAGTTTGGTATTATGATGAAGCCACCTGTTCACAAATGGTTTATCTGTATGGAGAAATCGCTCATAAATTCAAAGGGCGATTAGCAGATTTTTTTGAACTCTATGGTAAAAAGGATGAGCGAGGTTCGTACACATTTACATTAGGTTCTCTCGATATCGGTGCAGGTACGTCAGACTTGATGATTAATGAATATAGCAAGGGCGATCAAAATGAATCTACCGTCTGTCCGAAACCTCTTTACTATGACAGCTACTATTATGCAGGCGACGATATGCTTCAGGAACTTATCCGCGAGATTTTTCTTACGGATAAGGATTCTGCGCTTGTTGCGCGCCTGGAACAAACGGCTGAAGGAATACAGAAAATAAAAGATTTTTTTGGACACAACTATAATGGGCAGTCTATATCTCAGCGCATCTTGCGTAAGAACTTTAATATCCAAGTTCTCATACCTTTGGCATGCTATTATCTGGAATTATTGAAGAATCAAAATCACGATTGTGTAGTACATTTTGATGACGTTTTCAAAGATAGTTTGCCTAACCATCTCGTTATGAGTGGTTTCTATGATTTCTTCGGTTTTGAATTTAATGAGTTGGAATGGCATTATTCCTGTGAGAATGTATATCGTATTGTTGCCAAATCTTTCGATTTCTTAGTAAAGAAGATTTCGGCGATTATGTACACTTACCATTGCGATATTATCGTTCTCTCTGGTCGCCCAGCAACATTGCCTCCTTTACGTGATCTTTTTATAAAGTATTATGCAGTGGCACCCAATCGCCTTGTTCAACTCTCCAGTTATTACATAGGCGACTGGTATCCGTTTGGAAATAATACGGGTTATATCAGAAATCCCAAGACGGTAGTTGCTGTTGGAGCCATGATAGGTTTTTATTCATCCGACCTCATACAGTTCTCTAATTTTAGGCTTGACAAGCAGGCATTGAGTAATTTGAAATCAACCATCAACTATGTTGAGACACCAGAATCCATGTTGCTCAATACGCATTACTGTCTTACTCCTACCACGAATCGTGGTGAGATTATCGTCAAGCAATTGCCTGTTTCGCTCAAGATCAGACAGGAAAATTTTGACAGCTATATGAGTCGTCCGCTTTATGTTGTGGACTATGATTTTATAAGAATTTGTAAACGTATCAGGCATCAGATGGAAAATATTAATCCAAATATGCCAGAGGAGGCACTTATCAATCTGACAAATGAGGAAATCAATCGGTTGAAGCGCCTTCTTCCTTACCGAATTGTTCTTTCACGTGAAAGTGATAATAAAGAAGATATTAAAATAGAACAGATATTGGATAATTCCGGTAATGAGATTAATTTACAAAACATTCGTATTAATATCCAAAGTCTTGGAACATCTGAATGTTATTGGCTGGATTCTGGTATTTTTGACTTTTAAACATTATCATTATGCAAAAAGAGATTACAATACAAGATATAGATCATTTGCTTCATGTCATCGGGGACTCTATAAAATGGGCCTCTGAGCATGAAGAACGTGCCTTCCCTTTGTCTGCGTTCAGAGAATATCGTAGAAACTTGAAGAAAATTCGTTTTGCACTTGAGGAAAATTGTTCTGCTGCAGCTTATGGAGAGAGTCAGAATGGAAAGTCATACCTTATAAGTAGCCTTCTTTCAGATCAAGGTGAGGAACTGGCAATTAAAGGAGGAAGAAATGGTAAAATATATAGTTTTATAGATGATATTAACCCAAGTGGTGGCAATACATCTAAGAAGGAATCTACAGGAATCATTACACGCTTTACAATTTGTCCAGATATGGCTCCTGCAGCTGAAGACAAGGTTAAGGTAAGACTGCTCAGTATTGCAGATATTATAAAACTGCTTGCTGATACTTATTATAAAGATGTGAAAATCAATGCTGACACTTTGTTGCTGGCTGATGATATTAACTGTAAATTAGAGACATTTCTTCCGCAAATCATTGATAAGAATGTCCAACAGAGTTATATAGATGAAGATGATATATTTACCATTCAGCAGTATCTTAATGCTTCTTTGGGTGGTAGTGCTTCTCATGTGTATAGTTCCAAGTTCTGTGTGCTTGTATCTCAAAAGATTCAGCATATTGCCCCAGAACAATGGGGAAAAGTATTTAGTCTGCTGTGGAATGAAAACGATTATATCACTTCGCTTTTTGAAAGGTTGGTTGCAGAATATCGTAAACTGCATTTCAATTCTGTAGTCTATGTTCCTTTTGATGCTATTCTTAGACAGAAAGGTACCATTCTTGACATTTCATGGCTCGATAATCTGTTTAATGATAATGCGGCAGATAATAATCCAAACTATGAGTTACTCTGTGATATCTATGATAGCCAGAACAACTTGTTGGTTCATGGATTTCCAAAAACATCGTTTACGGCTCTTATATCAGAACTTACGTTGGTCTTACCTCCGTCAGCAGCTGATAAACGTGCTTTCCTTCGTGACTTTGACCTTCTCGACTTTCCTGGAGCCCGTCATCGAATGAAGTTGCCGGAAAATAGTATTCAAACAGAGTTACCGATGATGCTTCGCAGAGGAAAGGTGTCTTATTTGTTCGATAAGTATTCTGATTCATGGCGAATCAATGCAATACTTTTCTGTAAGAATATGGACAAACCTGAGAGTGAATTGGGTGAGGTTCTCAACAGTTGGATTAGCAACAATATTGGTGCAACTCCAGAACAGCGAGCAAAATATATTAGCAGCACTAATTTTACTTCTCCTTTCTTTATCATATCTACGTTTTTCAATTGCGACTTACAACGTACAAAGGAGACTCCTCTGTTCATACAGACTGTGCCTTTAGAGGAACGTTGGAAGACTCGTTTTGAAAATCATTTATGTGATGAGGTAATTAAGCCAAGTGTCTATTCATGGTTTGAGCATTGGGTTCCACAAAGTGCCGGTTTTGCTTCAGAGGCATTTCAGAATATCTATATGCTTCGTGATTACTTCTGGTCGTCAAATCAGCAGATATTTGCTGGCTATCAGGCAGGTGTTAGTGGAGAGAACCGTGTTGTAGAACATCCTGAATTTCCAGAATTCTTGGAGGCTCTCCGTAACTCATTTGTGTCTTTCCCATTTGTGAAGAAGCATTTCGCTCATCCGGATCAGGCTTGGGAGGATGCGGCAACAATCAATCATGATGGTTCGCAGGCTATCATTTCTTCTCTGGAGAAGATTGCTACTGTTATCGATGATGCGCGCAAACAGAAATACCATGATGAGGTAAAGAGTATGCGTGATGAAATGCTTACTGCACTTCAGCACTTCTATATCTCAGGAGAAGAGAATGATAAGCGTGAGGAGATTAGACGTACTGCTGGCGAAATGAAGTTTGGACTCGATATGCTTTCGCCATCTTCTTTCGGAATGCTGATCAATAATTTTATGGTTTCTTCGCACGATCTTCGCTATCTGGCTACAGATATTGTGCTTCATAAAAAGGAATTGCCACAGGATTTTACGCTGATTAATGTCCTGAGACTTAATGCAGGTATTAATCCGAATGATGGTAAGGAAGTTAATCTTAAGAAACTTTGCGACTATTATCATACTAATGAGCAGATGCTTCGTGATGGATTAAAAATGCAAAATATCAATCTTGAAGATGTGATTTGCGGACAGAACAACACGATGACTACTGATGCGGATATTCTGGCCAAAAATATTTCTGAGTACTGGGCTGATTATATAGAGTCTGCTGCACATAAACTTAATAAGCAGTTGATTCATTCGGACAGAATAGCATTTATGTATAATGTGCTTTTCAAGAAGTTTAATATCAGACAGATTATTGCAAACAAAATTCAGGACTATGCAAATACTATTGAAGATAGAGATGTGCTGTCAAACATCATTGCAGATTCTATTAGTCTGATGCTTAATGATTTTGTAACTTCAGTGGGGCGTAAGTTTATGACAGATGAGGATATTTTACATGTTAAGACTATTGCTGAAGATATGCATGTTCAGGTTGATATTCAAGAAGACAGTCAGGTAGAACAACCTAACTTACGTGATACGATGGAGGCTTTTGAACAGTCTGTAGAGACACTTCGCTTCCAAGTTTTCGATGAACATTGTCGTAACATGCTTCGTCGTTTGCCATTGTGGGATAATTTCAAACGCTGGGAGAATCTGCTTGTTATTGGTCTCATGTTTACAAGTGATGTTACTGAGATAGATGAGCAGGCTAATCAGCAGATGAGAAATATAATAGAAGAATGTCGAATGGTATTAAATAATCAGATATGACGATATTTATAGATAAAAAAGCTCTGTGCTCCACACCTTTAAAAGATTTCTGTGAAATACAGGGCATTGGTAATGATCCGATGTATATGCGTCCTGGTAGCGTTCAGAGCATAGTAGGACGATATATTCCTAAAGATATGCAGGATTTTCTGGCTGTTCCAGAATATTCTGCAGAGGATGATGCTATCGTTTGGTTTGCTCCTAATTGGACAGATACTCCACGGCGCATCAACGACCTTTATGGGGAAGAAAAGGAAAAATACGATAGAATATACCGCGATACGTTAAACGTTTATAATGATGTGAAGCGCAAACTCCATGGTGAGTCTCTTGGCATACTGGATTCTGCACTTAAGTTTGTCAATGAGAATTTCTTGTTCTGCTATGATAATAAAGTAGTGCTGGTGGCATGGGGAATGAATCTTCGTGATAGTGTATATGATGCCAAAGGTAGTATTGTCTTCAACTTCTCGCAAACAAAGGGTTATACTATTATTTTTGATCCGGGTGAAGGTGCGGAGCTGGCTAATCCTAATGACCGTATTATAAGAAGAAAAGAGAAAGCGGAGTTGGTAACAGCTGATGTGCCTCGTCTTATATGCAAACCTGGTTTTCATTTTATAGATTGGAAACCACAGGTACAGGGTACTATAGTTACGTCTGATATGGTATTTCATGCGCAATATCAAAAAGATCCCAAAACTTCCTCTGTAGCCGAAGAGCCGGTTGTTAGTAATGTTCAGGACCTTTCTGTTATGCATACCATACGTTTTGTAACGGATGGTAGTTGCCAACTTGACGGAATGGAACAGTTGCAGGTTGAAGATGGATATGAACTCACAGAGAATGATTTTCCTAAAATGATTCCTCTGGAAGGTTTTAATAACCCATATTGGGATCCTGCATATTTAGGTTCTGTTCATTCTGATTTGGTCTTTAAAGCCAAGGCTTCACGGAACAATTATACAGTGACCTTCCTGCCGGGAAAATATGGAGAGTTGAAAGGTATTTCTACATTTACGGTTCCGTATGGCTCCCGTATAACACAAGTGCAGATTCCGCAAGTAGTTCCTTTCAGTGGTTATACTTTTGCTGGTTGGAACATTACTCCATTGGATTATAGTGTGGCCAATAATTGTTCTTTTCAGGCACAATACAGGAGTATTCCATGGTTGACACGGCTTTGGATGTGGTTCACGAGTTTCGGATGCCTGAAATGGTTGCTTCTTTTGCTGGCATTGCTGCTCCTGTTAGGACTGTTCAGTTGGCTATTCCCTGGTTGTAACGAATATAGGTGGAATCGTTATTATCATGATGTAGTAGTTACTGATGGAAATCAATATCATGTTGGAGAATCTACTGGTAAGATACACTATCTGCGTTCTGGAGAAGGACAGGATGTTGATTATATCTTCCCTCAAGATACAATACTTGAGCACTCTGAAATTAGTGATGAGGTACTGGAACATGGTGGAAATATCAATGCTTTCTTGCGTTTCTCAATCATTTGGAATCAGCAAGGTGGGGATATGGTAGATCTGGACGCACATGCAATTCAGCCTGATAATGAAGAAATTTATTATTGTACACACATGAATAATCCGACATCAATGTCTGGTGTATTAGATGTTGATGACATCCGTCCGCAAGGTACTGGTGTAGAAAATATCATTTGGACAGATCCGGAAAAGATGTCTGATGGTACATACACACTTTTTGTCAGAAATTATGATGGCGGTAGGAATCATGGGGCCAAAGCTGAGGTGGCTTTTAATGGGAAGACATGGCACTACACGATTGATCAGCCTATCAGAAGAGAAGAAGATATTCCAATAGCACAAATTAAAATATCAAACAATAATCAAAATTTTTCTATCCGACACTCTAAATATTTAGATAGGACAGAATAGTAATAAGGAAAAATAATTATGCCAAAGAAATCAGCTATATTGAATAATGTAACAGAATATTCTCCAGAAGATTTAGCAAGTTATATCCAGCAGGGTATTGTGACGTTTGAAGAACTCCGAAACAATACCGAAGGAGAGTTTACTGCTAAGATGCAACTTGATGTGGAGAAGTTACTTGCAGGGAATGAAGACGGAGACTTTCAGACAGTAATGGAGTCAAACTCTATAGCAGATTTGCAGGATTTTCTTAATAAGTATCCAATGGGAACTGCTGCGCATTTGGATGCTGTCCGTCAGCGTAAGCACGAACTGGAGGCAACACTGGCTGCAGAGCCTGTAATGCAGGTAGATGATATTGAGGAAGAAGAGTGGCAGGAAATCAAGGATTCCTGTGATGTACAACTTTTAGAATCTTTCAAGGAAAAATATCCTAAAACTTCTCATCTTTTTGAAATTAACAGACTCATTACTGAAGAGAAAAACAAGGAGCGTAATCGTGAAAAATCTCCTGTTGTTCTCAAGACTATGATTAATAATGCAAATAGTGTAGAAGAGGTCTGCAAAATCATTCAGGAGTTACTTGAAAACGAAATGATTTCAGTTAGTACTCTCCTTGAGGTGATAGAGCAAGACCATAATCTATTATCTTCTTCGGTTTGCAATGATATCATTTCAAAAGGTATTCTCAATCGGAATGACTTGAGTAAGTGTGGCATTTCCGATGAGTTTATCAACAAAATGTTGGCTAATACAGGTATTCAAAACTTTGAGCCTGCACGCCCTTTGCAGACAATCAAAGAACCCTGTACAGAGGTGTATTTCTGGGGGATTCCTTCTTCAGGAAAAACATGTGCGTTGGGTGCTATACTCAGTGCTGCAAAGAATGGATTGGTAGCTCGTAGCATGATTCCTGATAATAACTGTCAGGGATTTGGCTATATGAACAGACTTTCTTCTATTTTCTTTCCTGGACGTGTCTGTCGCCTTCCTGGTGGAACTCCAGTGACTTCTACCTATGAAATGCGTTTTGAACTTGAAGACCAAGAACACCAGATCCATCATGTAGCATGTATTGATATGGCGGGAGAATTGTTTACTTGTATGTTCATGCAAGATGCGGGAGAACAACTACGTGACGATCAGCAACAAGCGTTGGAAACTTTGCATAATATTCTGCTCAGCAATAGATCGAATAATAATAAAATTCATTTCTTTGTTGTTGAATATGGTGCAGAAAAACGTCTCTTCAATGGTCTTCCGCAGGCAGAGTACCTCAATTCGGCAGCTGCTCACTTTAATAATATGGGACTCTTTGATAGTAATACAGATGCTATCTATGTCCTTATATCCAAGGTGGATAATGCTTCCTATAAAGGATCGCTTGATGATCATTTGTTGAAATATATGACAAAGAATTATTTGGGCTTTTATAATAATCTTCTTCGTATCAGCAAAGAGCATAACATCAATAACGGGCGTGTCAACATTGTTCCTTTTTCTATAGGAGAAGTATGCTTCAAAGATTACTGTCTGTTTGACGCAACCTCTGCGACTAAAGTTGTGGATTTGTTTATACGTTATTCTTATTATGAGGAAAAGAGTTGGTTACAAAAATTGATAAACATGTTTAAAAGTTAAGAGATATGAGCAAAATAGAATTATTAATACAAAAAGCCCATGGTGGCTTGACTGATGTGTTCGTGACAAATAAGGGAGCATGGTATGGAAAGACATATGATATGCGAAACTATATTTCTCACTTGCATCTCAGCAGACTTTTCTATGTCTTGAATTATCATGCGACTGGAATTTATTTTTCAATAGTCAAACCATTGAATGTGGGAAGAACTGGCGATTACATGGCAGCTTGGATTTATATTCCAAATTCCATAACTGTTGCTTCAGAGGATTTATTGAAATTGGTTTCACTTGTACAGGAAAAAATTGTAAGTGGAGTAGAGCAATATGATAATCTTAGACCGCTTTTGGACAGCTCTTATCCTGATTTGCTGTATATTGACTGTATGCCAGTTCGTCAGACCGAAGCTCTTGCCTATAGAATGTATGGTCAGAATACTGATTTTGTTTATTTAGGAAACCTCTTGGCGCAAGGATTAGATCAGACTTATTATAAGAAATATAAGGCTGTATTCTTTTTGGATATTCCTGCTCGTAATGAAGTACCACCATCTGTTTTACAGCAGATGTATGATTTGTCGAGAAATGGCTTTGAACAGCCTGCTTATCTGTTCCCTCCTCAAACTTTGCCAGTAGCAGGCATGGAACTTTTCGTCAATCAAGTTCCTTTTCGTGATAAGCCTTTGAAGACCATATTAGGTTCAAAGTTAAATATACTTCTTCATAGGACGGGTTACAAAGACGTGGTTTTATCGGTAAATATCTGTAAACCTCGTCAGTCTTTTTTGCTTCAAAATGAAATACTTTGGGAAAAGGAAATCAATGCCCAAATGTTTCACGTAATGTTCAAGGGGCGTCTTGCTATGCAATACCAACTTTTTGTGAATGGTAATCTTGTGGCGAGTGATCACTCAATAAGTATTCGTGAACAAGAGGCAAGGAATGCACGAGTGGAGGTGATGAAACCTGGATGTGCTAACTATCAGGGATACTTGAATCTCACTCAGCCGCTTACTCATACAATTGTACTGCAGGAACTTCCTATTAGGAATGCTTCGCATACATCTAAGTCAAATAGCTCAGTGTTTGCAAGCAAGAAATTCTTGTTAGGAATGATTGTATATACTGTGGTAGTTTTCTTTGCAGGTATCTGTTTGGGAGATTTGATCAATAAAAACGATATTCAAGAAAATCCAGAAATGGCAACTCCTATTGAGAATGAAGTATCTCCAGAGTCTGATAATAATCTTGATTCTGAATCTTCAGAATCTTCTGAATTGGAATCTGAAGGCAAGCGAAATACAGATCGCAAGGCTTCCCGAAAGCAACAGACAGATCAACCAGAGAAACAAAAAGACAAGGCGAAGTCACAGGGAAAAGAAACTGAAGAACCTAAAGAAAAAGCAGGTGCAGATGCTGCCGCTTCGGGTAAATCTGTTTCTCAATCCGCAGACAAGCATGCTTCTCAGACTAATGGAAATAAGGATAATGAATCTGCAAATGTATCCATACATAGTTCTGAGGATAGTCCGAAAAGTAATAAAGAAAAATAACTATAAATTATTGTATTATGAGATTTGAGTATATTTGCCATCATTGCAATAATCGTTTTACAACGGTTTTAAATGCGACTAAAGAACGTGTTGCCTGTCCATATTGCCAACAGATAATGACCGCTTCAAATATTAATGTTGTGGTTGATGATAGTGTAAATCAGGTGAGAAATCAGCAACCTGTCATTAATCAACCACAACAGGCTCGGGTTCAAGCTCGCCCTGTTCAGGGGCGTCCAGTCCAAGCTCGTCCAGTTCAGGCTCAGCCAGTTCAAGCTCGTCCAATTCAAGCTCAGCCAATTCAAACTCAGCCAGTTCAAGTTCAGCCAGTTCAAACTCAGCCAATTCAAGCTCAGCCAGTTCAAGTTCAACCTGTTCAGGCTGAGGCTCTGGATCCTATAGTTCTGGCACCTCATGCAGAACCTGCTGCAATGGTGAACGATATGGATAAGTCTGATGAGTCGAATGTAGAACCGTCTAATATAGACGGGGCTAAGCCAGAGAACTCTGCTGAAGAAGTCTCAAATTCAGAATCTGAGAAAGCTTCATTACAGGAGAGTTTTAACAAGGCTCTTTTAGAAAGTGTCGAAGAGGACAAAGAGGATGACGAGAATGTAGAGATTGCCGATGAACTGAAGGAGGCTATGAATGACACTTACGAAGGTGTTTCGAAAAAGAAGTTTAATCCAGTATTGATGATAGTATTGGTGGTAGCCGCTGTGCTGTTTACTGGAATCTATTTCTTATTTATAAAAAAGGATAAGCAGGCAGAGAAAACAGAGATGCTTGTTAAAAATGAAAAAGCAGCAGTACAAGCACTCAAAGATTATGCAAATAATTATCCTGATATGAAGATCACTCAGTATTTTATGCTCGATTTGGATCAGGATGGACAGAGAGAGGTTATTGCAAACAATGACAAAAACCTGATTGTCTTTGGTGCTGAGGAAGGAACTGCGTATTTGATTCATAAAAAGCCAGTTTTTGAGTGGGTATATCTTCGTGGAAAAGGGATTTTTGTGGTAAATTCTGATGAGGCTCAGACTGAAGGAAGTGCTGTATGGCTTATTAAAAAACAGAAAAAACTTGTAGAGGATGCTCATCAGGAGAATTATCATTTTGTCGATGGTAATTATATCAAGACTTTGGATGGTAAAGAAACGAAGGTTTCTGAAGATGATTATTATGGTTTTGTCAATACGATTATTAAAAACTATACCAAACTAACTCCTGTAAAATTGTAAGCTATGAGAAAGATATGTTTGTTTATTTTGCTCCAAGTCTATACTGTTATGGGATGGGCGCAAGAGACATATACTCTTGCGCCTCATCGCGAATATATTGATAAGGTAATTGATGATGCAATAACATATGCTAATCAAATAAAGATCGTGGATAGCAAACTAAGTCCATTGATGAGGTTTGCGAAAAATAATATTGCAAGTGATGTTAAGTTTGCTAATTTTGATGGGTCAGACTCTTTTGTAGGATTGTGCCCTCCGAATAAGACATGGCGTATTGAAAATCGTAATTATCGTCTTCCAACACAAGATGAAATGATTTATATAGCTCCATTCTTTACTTCGCTAAAGGATATGCCCCTTTTTACGAAATCAGGAAAGTTGTATAATAATGTGGAGACTCTGAGTTTAGAAAAAGCGGGAAAGACTACGTTTTACTCAGACTATATGAGTAAGGAAAATGTAATCTATGGATTGCGTTTTAAGAAAAGAGCAGATAACGAACCGACAGATAATCCATATCGAACGGCCTATCGTTATGCTTTGGCTGGCGGTTCGCTCTTTATTGGGGTCAAGCATATAGGTTCGTCAGTTAGTGTAAAGAAAGTAAAGGATATTGCTAATCCTAAATGGTGGGCAGCACAGAATGATATTCAACTTTTAAATTTGCCAATGAAGGGAGAAAGAGTTGCCTATTGTTCAAGCGATCCTGTCCTTCTTCTGATAAACAAAGAGAGTGTACGTATGTCCACTGAAAGTAATACGAGTAACTATCTGACAAGACCTTATATTGATATTGACAAGACGTATGAAACAAACAGGACAGTTATGCACTATAATATTTCTGGCACAAATATTAAAGTGAATAAGACAATGGATCCTACACTTGTCGAACATATCGGAAAAGAACTGCCAACTGCAGATGTTTATGTGCGTTCCAATCCTTCTTCTTCCTATTTAGCATATAAGGATGGTAAGTTCCCTTATGGTGAAATTGTATCTCAACCTATGGGTGGCGGTGCATTTAATTATCATATCACGCTAAAAAAGAATTTTAGTGATGAATTGAGGATTATGGAGTTTTATATTAAAAATGCAACTGATATTCCCGAACTTGAGGGTAAGTTCACTATGACTCAGATGCCAATTGAAATCAATCATGTTCCTGACTCAATTCCTGCAGACTATCTCGCTAATAATTATCTCACTCAAAGTGGCTCAATGGGAAGTAATTCAAATTCTGAGATGGGATCTTTCTGCTGGGATTCTGCTAAATCTTATGCAAACTTCTCTGTTGAGGATGAAGAAAAAATGAAACAGGTGTTGTCTTTTGATGATTTAGACAACGTCCCATTGAAATACTATCATTTGCCTTCTCTGAATAATCTGAGTTGTATCTTGCCTTCTCACACGAAGTCTTTCACTGAGAAATATGACTTAGAGGAGATTGATTCTATGGCTTATGGCATCTATAATCAGGACCCTAATGTCGTAAGCTCTTCTTATTATTCAAAAGGGGATGGCGTTATCTATGCGATTCGCCCAATTAAAAGTTGGTCAAGTGCTGCGTTTCGTTATCAGTACAAACCCAATGAGGGTCTTGTTGTAGATATGGTTCCATTGGGTTCTGCAGCATTTAAAGTGAAAAGCGCACAGGAAATTAGTGATGGAGAGATATTTTCAAGATCAGATGTGCGTACTCGCATATTTCGCTCTAATGAAAAACAGTCAAGTGGAGGAATATGGACAAGTACAGAATCTCCTTATGCCCCAGATGAAGCTATGGCTTATGAATACAACAAAAATGGAATATATTTGAGATCAGAATCTAAAAGTAAGATATTGCCAGTCATACCTTTTCTTGGTGAAGAGAAAACTACAGAGGAAGAGTCTGATGAAGAATCTGATGAGCCTGTAACTCGTAAACCAAAACGTGTACGACGTGTGCCTCGAAAAACTCGAACACGTCGTCCCGCCGCACCTATGAATAAATCGGCTAAATCTCCATCTAAGGGAAATAATCATATCATAGTTGTAGATAAAACAAAATAATTTAGAATTTGGTAATATGGTGCGCCAAGAATGTACTATCCTCTTATAATACTTGATAATGGTTATGTTAAAAATGTTAAAGATGCAGTAAGCGAGGGATATTGCATACCTGGTGGACATTCTTTCAAGATTAATACACCATTAGAATTTACTTATGGTAGTTACTATAACTATTCTCTTAATATATACTTCCACGAAGAGGATTATTAAGCGATATGGTAGTTTGGCTTAAAATAGTAAGGATGTCTATGTTGCAATAATTGCAAGCTTTTTAAAGATGAAGCAGACTCTGGTGGCAGGCGGAGTCTGCTTCATCTTTTTTGAATATGCCAAGTTACGAGAAAGTAAACTATTGAATGATTTTGACCGGAAATAACCATGACCGCTATGACCGATTCTTATCTTCTCTTCTAACATAACTTCCCCTGATTATGCAAGTTTTGCAGGGATTATCTGCTATTTCGTAGGATATTTGCTGCTTTTTCCTTGTCGCTATCGAAGGTGAATATGCGATAGATATCTGTTGCATTCTGCAAATCTACTATGCGGGGAGCCATCATGCTGAGGACTTTTATCTTGCTATCGTCAAAAGAGAAAATCTTCATGATGCGGACGACCTGGGCACAGGAATAATAGCATCCGAGACTTGCTACTTCTATCAAGTCGAACTTGTTGTCATCAAAGTTAGTCTTCTTTATCTTGTTGTATAGTTTTGAGAAAGAGGCATCGTCCAGACAATAATCATAGTTCATTCCGCCGTTAGGATAACAACCTCCGTCGTATGGGGGAAGTGATGGCTGCTGAGGCTGCTGGGGTTGCTGTGGTTGCTGACCATTCGGCTGCTGGCTGTTGGATTCTATGATTCTCGTGTTGTATTCTACCACTTTTCCAGATCTGTCGAAGAATACCGTGATGTACTTGGAGTCTCCAAACAGATTGGTGCTTTTGGCGTATTCCCATTTGTCTCCATAGATATTGAAACTGGTGAGTTTAGGTTCTCCAAGAATGGCTATTACTTCTTGTTTGGTCATTCCCCGCTCCACGTTTCTCTTTCCTTTAGCCGATGCTGACATACATACGGCAAACATCAATATTGTTGTGGCAATCAGTGCCATCAGTTCATTTCTTTTCATAATCGTTACTGTTTTTGAGGGTTCCTAATCATTTACTGAAACATTCTTGTTGTTTTGTTTCGCTTGCAAAAGTATGCTTTTCTTGTGAGATGGTATGGAATAAATCCCTAAAGTTGAAAGGAAAATCCCTATCGTGTGGGATTCATACACTTGGGAGTTGCTAAATGATTTTGACCGGAAATGACTGTGACCACTTTGACCAGATATTGAATTCTCTTCATTTTCCTCGGTTCCCTCTTTGACTCCTGACTTTCCATTTACTCCTGTCTTTCTTCTTGATTCGTGTTTTTTGCAGCCTTCCTTTTCTTGCCTTTTTTTTAGTCTTAATAGACGACCGGCGTTTATTGTCTATTAAGACCAAACTCGGTCTTAATAGATGCCTTTCTCAAGGCACAAAGGCTGTTTCGCAATTGCTGGATGCAAAGATACAACATTTTGGGATAATATCCGGTCATAGCGGTCATGGTAATTTTCGGTCAAAATCCTTCGGGGGATGCCATGTTTCTTCAGAATTTGCGGGTTTCAACAAAAATAATAAATCAGAAAAGTCCATGAGCAGGAGTGAATGCTCACGGACTTTATTCCTTAAATGAATGGTATCATGTAAAAAGGAAGCAACAATATGTTGCTGTTTTCCCTTGATTCTCTTCTTTCCATTTGAGAATCTTATCGTATATTTTGCGTCTGAATATTCTTTGTATCATATTATTTTTTCTTTATTCTGCTGCAAAGATACGGAAAATATCTGAAAATGAGCAAGATAAGTGAAGAAAATCCGATTCCCCCAAAATTTGGTGATTGATAAAAAGCACTAATTCGAAAATATTTTCTTTTTTATTTGTAGATTTGTTTTTTTTTGTTTATCTTTACCACCGAATAGCTAAATGGATTAGAAGATGGTGTTTTCCTTTACCTATTTATATAATAAGAAAAAGAAATGAAGACTGCAAAGGAATTATTTGACGAACTGAATAGCTGGGATGAGAACAGGCGGATAGAAGCCAAATCTGCATCGGCTGTTGGTAAGAGTATGATGGAGACAGTTTGTGCTTTTGCCAATGAGCCTGGACTGCGTGGTGGCTATCTTCTCCTTGGCGCCAAGCGTATAGGGATGACAGAAGACGGCAAACCAGTCTATGAGCCTGAGAATATAGAGAATACAGACAAGATTCAATCGGATTTTGTCGCTATGTGCAATTCTATGTTCAATGTTCGTATTCGCCCGATTATTAATGTGGAAGAATATTTGGGTAAGACTGTTATTGTTGTCAAAATCGAAGAGTTACCTGAGAGTCAGAAGCCTGCGTATTTTGCCAAGCGTGGTTTGCCTGAGGGGGCGTTTCGTCGTATAGGTCCTTCTGATGAAAAATGCTCAGAAGAGGATA
>OBCL01000191.1_pt1 | contig 16628 bp, 10 predicted proteins | sample 1495931 | NCBI WGS metagenome assembly OBCL01 (sample SAMN03418275, study PRJEB22391) | human gut metagenome | biome: human-gut; feature: organic feature; material: feces | host: Homo sapiens | place: Tanzania | collected 2013-01
TCGACAACAAAGAGTCCCTCTTTTTTCTCACTAACGACACCCATATCTAACAAAGACTTAAAATCTGTCTTATTGATATTTACCATATACTTCGACAGCTTCTTTATCAGTATATATGAAGGTCCCTTTTCCAATAATTGTTGCATAAGCTCGAAACTATTTCTCCAACAGACAACAACATTGATACCATTATCTTCAATCATCTGAAACTCTTTTGCAGCAGTAGCAAAACATATTTCCTTAGGATTATAAAGATAATGCTTCATATTCTTTACATCGAAACATTCCTTTCTGCAATATAATTGCTTGAAATATGATGTCATCACATCTGGAGCAAACCAATCTATCCCTGTACCAAGACTTAATCTTGCATTATTTGCAGCCTGCATTTCTCCTTTAGGAAGATTATGCTCTTTAGACAAAGAAAAGACTGAAGTAGTACTCAAACCATTCTTTCCTTCTCGATTACATCGGCCGGCAGCTTGCAATACTGAATCAAGCCCAGCTTCTTGCCTATATACAACTGGAAAATCCAAATCAACTCCAGCTTCAATCAATTGCGTAGAGACAACACGGATAACTTCATTCGTATCGTCCTTTAGAGCTTTTTTGAGTTTTTCTAACGTCTCGCTAATATGTGCCGGACACATCATCTTTGAAAGATGTAATGTAATACCCTCTTGCGGCAAACGTGTATAGAGTTCTTTCGCATCACGACGTGTATTAACAATACAAAGCACTCTTTTATGCTTGCTCAACATCTCTGCAACCTCATCATAAGTTCTTCCTTCATTATTGATACTTAACTTTACCCTTCGCAACTTGTCATGCAAATTAAACTCTCGAGGAATGATTTCTGTAATATGGTCAATCCCTTTGAAGGCTGCCTTCGGATTACATCCTTCTATAAGTCCACTTAACACGGGCTGACTTGCCGTAGTAAACAAGAAAGAAACATTGAATAGTTTATGGTACGTTTTCAATGAATCCACAACAGGTTGAAGATAATCCATCGGAAGTGTCTGTACCTCATCTAAGATCACTACACTGTTGACTATATTGTGAAGCTTCCTACAAACAGATGGCTTATTGCTAAACATAGATTCAAATAATTGCACATTAGTCGTTACAATTATCGGATAGTCCCAATTTTCCGTCGCCAACTTCATTTTTTCCTGAAGTCTTTCATCTTTGATTTGCTCAGGATCCACATTGCTATGATGCTCCAAAACATTCTCTTCTCCAAAGATGCTCCGTAGAACTGATGCTGTCTGAACTATGATACTTGTATATGGAATGGCTATAATAATTCTTTTCTGACCATTTCTGATAGCATGCTTCATTGCCCATACCAAAGAAGACAAAGTTTTTCCTCCACCAGTTGGTACTGTCAAACTATAAAACCCGATTTCAGTATCTGACATTTTAATACATTGCTGCTGGACTTGATTTCTTATAGCATTTACATTAGAATTATCAGCTTTAGCTTTCAAATCCTTCAGTTTATTTTCGAGTAAAGGCAGCAAATCATATAACGTAGCTTTATTACCTCTTAACATAGAAGATTCTTTATCCATAAAAGCTTCTGTATCAAGAAAGTCAGCATCAACCAGACATGAAAACATCATACGAGCTAAATGATGAAAATCATTAGTTTGAATCTTGAAAGCAGGTACATTTAATTTTTCCTTTCCTATATTGATATTAACTTCTGCTGGAATATCCTGATTAAGAATTCCTTCTATCTCATCATAATCATGTAAGCCTGTATGATGAGACACAATTTGATTAACGAAGAAAATATCAGCAGATTTACCATAAAGTCTTCGTGCCAAAACTCCACCAATAAATGCATGGTTATAATTACCAAAAACATTAATATCAGGCTCATATCCACTCTCTTTTTTAATATGTTGCTGAAAAGCATGTGATTCTTTACCCTTATCATGAAGCTGTCCTAAAACTTTTCCCCATTCATTCATGCCAAATTCACCAGCAAAGCGAGAAGCAAGCTTAGCTACACCAACAGAATGTTCCTCATTAGATTGTATAATCCAATGACCTACATTATCTTGATATATATGTGATATTAATTCTGTCATTTTCAATTTACCATTATCGAATTTAATCAATTTTCTCTACTAATGATTTTAGTTAAAGAATACCAAACACATCGAAGACAATTTATTCATTATTATTCTGCTTCATATCTTTCTATTTTGAATCAAAATCAATCTGTTTTAACAGTTTCCATCTTCCTGTACGTGGAGCTCCAATATGACAAATCATATCAGCTTTTTGCAACAAAGATAGTTCTCTTTCTATAGTGCGCTGAGGTATTCCCGACATTACCGCCATTTGTTTGGCGGTAATATCGAAATGCTTTGCTATAAAAGAAAGGATAAGTTGCTGACGATAAGTAAGTTTCATTACCGCCACATTACCGCCACATTACCGCCAACATTACCGCCATCTCCGCCATTTACGCCGCCATCCCCGCCACGCTCTGCAATAACTTCATCTATCGTTTTGCGCTGAATAATCGCCATCACGCCACCTCCATTTTCTTCTATCGTTGGCAATGGCAAGCTGGCACGTTCAAACTCCTCGGCAATCTTCTTGAAACCACGTCCCCATGACTCCACAAAGCCTGCTTTGTAAAAAACATTAGCAATATTATGGTTACGAGGATAAGATGGATGCTTCTGCAACAAAGCTGCAGGAGTCAACTCTTTAGGCAACAATCCATAATTCCACAATTCTATACTGCGAACTATCTTGTTAGGAATATCTTCCAACAACCGTTTGGCATCAGATAAACCGATTACTTCTTTCTGGTCGTTTACACCGATATAAATACGCCCACCTTGGGCATTGGCGAAACCACATATCCATTTCAGATATTCATCACGCCATGATTCCTTATATTCTATATTTTGACTTTCATTCTGCATATTCATTTTCTTCTTTCTATTTCATTAATCCTCATTTCCAACCTCTTCTCTCTTCCGATAGTCTCAGGGAATTTATATTCCCCCCAACCTACTTCCAGCCTGTTCTTCTTTAATCTCTCATCAAACCACCAGTCGTAGTGTTCTCGGGAAATCATACGGATGTCCCAGGCTGCATGCACTTGGGCTGCAATCGATATTCCATAAACTTCCTTGAGATCTATCATCTCCTCAAGCAGAAGTTCATCGCGCTTCTCGCCGCCCATTTCTTCGATTAAAGCCTGCTTGGTAAAGAGGAAGAAGCCGGCAAATTTGTTACAACATTTCTCTACATCCAACTCTGGATTTGCAGGGAATGTCAAAAGAAGATGTGCTAACTCATGAGCTGCCGTGAAGCGGAGACGTTCTATCGTTGTTTTCGCCGGACGCATATCGAGAACGATCAGGGGATGATACTTATCTGCCCACGTACTCATTCCCCATACTCCATCAGGCAATTCTGTAGATAAGATTTTGATGCCCTTTCGCTCTATTAACCGAAGGATACTGGCTATCGGCCCATCCCCACTATGCCATTGTTCACGCAACAAGTCGGCGGCATGGATTGCATCCTCCAAGGTGGAAACCTTTGTGCCTCTGATAGGATTTCTAAAAATAACTCTTTCAAACCTTTTAGCTTCCTTATCTGGTTTAGAAACACTTTGTACCAGACGTTCCTTGGTAAAATACTGCTCTGCCCAAAACGAAAGACGGGCTTCGAGAGACTGCAATTCTTCCTCTGATAGTTTTCCGTCTGAAGTGGTGCGAAGCATTGGAATATCTATTTTGAGATTGGTTCCTTTAAAGTATTCCTCGCTGATATTGAGGGCTTGAGCTATGGCTCGCAGAGCATCACGCTTGGGGCGCATGATGCCATTCTCATAACGGGATATACTTTGCTTGGTGATGGCTCCGTTGGTTCGCGCTACAAGTTTATCCATACTGAGCTTCATCATCAGGCGTGCTTCTCGCAATCTTATTGAAAATGAGTTATTAGTCATAATTATTAGTCTTTTATTTATTTACAAATATAACGATAAAAATACAGAATGTAACTAAGAAAAAACAGAATTTAACACAAAATTATATTTTTAGTATTAGAAAAAGAATAGAAAAGATGAAAATAGAGGATTACACATTATTATATAAAGAGAAAAAAGTAACAGAAAAAATGAATTTGATGCAAAACTAAATGGTCGCAATGGATTTAAGACTGCATCTCACGTTTTGCCTGCACTTGGACTAACAGTTAAGGTAGGTGGGTTTAGCATCTCCATTTTTCAGTCCGAGTGCTGCTGGCAGGAGTGCTGTAAGTCTGGTATCCATACAAGACAAAATGGCTAATATTCTCATAAATGTCCAAGTTTTGACCGAGTGCTATTGTCTATCGCATATCTGTTTGGATGAAGCTATTATGGTATGCCCAAAACTGCTGTTCTCGTACGAACAGAGGAGAGAATTAGGGGAAAAATTCCCCTAAATTCTCATACAGTTAGTGGTAGTGAATATAATTTGACTTTAGAAATCGGAGTATTGCTCTTGCTTTGACTTCACTGTAATGTCTCGTTTCTTCGCTCCCGCCATAAGCTTGTCAAGGACATCTGCTACGTCTTTGCGCGTTATATCTCTGAAGTTAATTACCTCTGGCGCGTCTTTCGAGTTGCTTTTATGTCCCTCTACGTAAGCATTGAGCATGGCAATCCAAAGCATTGGATCAGTCTCTTCTGTGCTTTCCGTTGTGTCTCTCTCAGCTTTCTGTTGTGCCTCTTGCTCAATGACTAATGGTATATACACTTTCTTGAAGTTTTCTTCCGTGAAAGCATTTGTACGAATCTCTGCCAAGATTTCATAAGCACGTTGTTTCATCCTGGTAGCTTTCTCACGTTCAGTTGTGAAATGAATCTTCAACTCTTCCATGAAACGAGGTACTTGTTGGTAGTCGGCATCTACGGCAATGGAATAGACTCCACCTTCTTTCTCGCGAAGTTCATCGAAGAGGCGAGCTTGTACCAGGTCTTTCACCACATTGAGGGCGGTTTGTTCCTTGGCAGAAAGTGGTTTGTCGTTGGTGAAAGCTAATTCTATTTCTCCTAAGTCGCCTTCCAAATCTGCTTCCAACTCACAAGTTATTTCACGTTTTGGTGAAGAGATGTTCTTTAACTTGTACTGACGTGGTGCTACTCCTGGCGTCCCAGGCAAGGAAGCCACATACTTCTCTATTATCTGGCGTGCTTCTTGTTCTGGCAAAGCACCTACTAAGCAGAAGGTGAAATAGGCGGCATTGCCGAAACGGTCGTTAAAGAGACGTGGTAGATCTTGAAGTCTCATACGATTATAAAATGCCAAGTCTTCACGTGGGTTGTCTTCTGACGGTGGGTATAAGATGGTGTTGATGGAATCTTGTACGGCACTCATGCCCGTCTTGCTCCTATTGGAATAGAGGTACTTGTTTTTCTCCACAAACTTATTAAAAACAGCTGGATTGAAATTCTGTTTAGTCAACACTAAGTGGAGGTACTGGAAGAAGTCTTCTGCATGTGCCACAGTCGTATTTCCACCTACACCATCGGTGTAGTCATTGATGGAGAGTGAAAGTTGGATATCTTTATTCTGTAGCCATTCGTAGAGTTGATTACGGCTGTACTTGTATAGACCAGATTGCATAATGAGCGACTGCATTGCTTTCTCTGAGGGGAGATCCTTTGAGGTAACCAATGAGTTACCACCCATCGCAGAACCGACAAAGTATATTGTCTTTCTTGCATCAGGCAGGTATTTGTAGAGTACTTTGGCACCATTGCTAAGGGTCCATTCGGTTACATTCATGTCCTTAATGAGTGTACTCTTGTTAATCTTTCCTGGTGTAATTTTGTAGTCAATGAGTTGACTGATGGATGCAGGTTTGTCGAAAGCCAATACGGGGTCTTCCTTTACTTCAGCCAAAATCTTTTGGAACTGTGCTAATGGCACGTTCATGTCGGATGGTTTGGCTGAATAGGTAATGAAACTGAGGTTTTTGTCGTTCATCCAGGAACGAACCCAAGCATTTAGATCTTCTACCTCCATATCTACTAAACTCTCCACGGAACGTCTGATCTGTTGATGGAAGGATTCCAGCGGCATACCATACAGATAGTTCTGCTTGAAAACATCCATCCAGTTGTCGGGAGTTCCCAGGTTATCAGATTCCATCAGAGGTTTCATCTCATTGTAGAGGGCTTCCTTGGCTTGTTCAAACTCTTCGCTATCGAATCCTTGGCGATAGATACGCTCACGAATAGCGAGGATTTGTTTGAGGGCTGCTTGTTCCTTGCCAGCATATGGTACGAAGTCCCAGGCGTTCTGGTCATATTGACGCACCAATGGTGAGTAACTGACGGTGGCTGTGATGAATTCTTCCTTTGCATCATTGCGCAGCATAGCCAATTCCTGGGAAGCTAAGCGTTGGAAGAGGCGAGCCTTGAGTTGGTCGCCCACTACATCACGTTTCGTAGGGTCTGTTATAGCAAGGTTACGTTGGTAAATACCGACGGAATTCGAAGTGTTCTCCTTGTCAATGAAACGGTAGTAGAGGGGTGTGTCATTTTCTGGGACGAGTGCATTCTCCCTCGTTATAGGTTTCTTGGAGGCTGGAATTGCCCCGAAGATACGTTTTACTTCTTTCTCGTATTCTGTAGGCTCGATATCACCGATAATGGCAACACACTGCAACTCTGGGCGATACCACTGCTGGTAGAAAGTCTTGATGTCCTTGGCTGTGTAACTACGAATCTGTTTTTCTGAACCGATGACGTTATGGGTGGCATAATCACTGTGATTGTAGATGTAAGGAGCGATGGCTTCCGTCAAGCGCTTGTTGACGTTGCGACTTTGTCTCCATTCCTCCGAGATGATGTTTGCTTCCTTTTCCACATCCTTGGGTAGTATCTTGATGCCATTGCACCAATCTTTAAGCAACAACATCATAGATGCCGTCACTTCACTGTCTGCTACAGGTACATTGTTGACTTGAAATCGGGTCTCGTTAATGCCTGTTTGGGCATTGAATACCAAACTGTGGTCACGGAGGTAAGTCATGACTCCATGAGGAAAGTGTTCGGTGGCATTGAACGCCATGTGTTCCAAGAAATGTGCCAAACCATATTGCTTGTTTGTCTCCAAGATAGCACCCACATTCTGGTACAAATAAAAGTTGACCTCTCCAGCGTTGCTTGGGTCACGCAATATATAATAGGTGAGTCCGTTAGGGAGTTTACCTTGTACTAAACCGTTGATTTGTGCCTGACTGCAAATCGGTACGAATAGCATACAGATGGTAATTACCATCTGTAATGCAAGAATATAGATAGACCTTTTCATTCTGTTTATCTTTTCAAACCGTTTATTTCTGTAAGAGTTCAAGTGTAGCCAACTTGCGGGCAATAGTAGCCTGAATCATAGCCTGTACTTGTGTCATGTTGTTGAGTTGAAGCGACTCCACGTAACCTTGGCGATAGTATTTGGTGGCATCCTCATACTTCTTTATCGCCGTGTAGCTGTCGCCAATCATGACAAGGTAGTTGATGCGGTCAACGACGGATGTTTCACCTGTCAATGCTTTTTCCACCCAATTGATGGCAATCTCGTGGTCGGCAGGAGCGAGTTTCTTGCCAGCTGCGTAATAAAGATTTTGTGCTGCCTTACCATAGTCGGCCGGTGTGGCGTTCTCACCCATCAACTTGAAGTATTCGTTCATCAGCTCCAAGTACTTCTTGATGTCCTTGTCCTTGTAGATGACATAGATGGCATCGGCATATTTGGCAGACGACTTGGCTGGGTCGAAATTACCAACGAAGGAAATAACGGAATAGGAAGGCTTGTACTCCCCGGAAATCTTAGCCACATAGTCCTTGTAGCTTAGATTTCCTTCCTTGGCAAGGTCCTCGATGCGCTTGTCATTATACTCAATGACATAATAGGCAGCAGCATCGCCGACATTTTTCTGCCAAGCTGGAAGATTGGTGTTGATGAAGTCTGCTATCTTTTGTTGCTGTTCGGTGTCGTCGCCACCTAATTGTGTGATGATGAGATAGTCTGTACGGTTGATGAGACTTGGACCTAACTTGGCTTGGATATAGGCACTGAACATCTTTCTGATTCTGACTACCCATTTCTCGGCATCCATGCCTTCTTGTGCCATAAGAAACTTAGGGGCTTGTTGTAGTACCTTCTGTTGGATGTCCAAGTCGGAAGGGTTGGCACGGTATTGTTCGTAGAGTTCCTTAAATCCGATGACATCGCCTGCGGCGGTTTTGCCAGCTTCCAACAACTCATTTGCTCCCATCGCACCTACAGATATGGAGATTGCCTTTCCGTCATTGGCGATGAATGCCAAGGTAGGAAATGCCTCAATCTTGTATTGTTTGGCAATGGCAACATTCTCAGGCTTTTCGGCATCAATCTGTATGCTGATGAACTTCTCGTTGAAGTACTTTCCGATGGAGTCTTGAGTGAAAATGGTCTTTGCCATGCGTTTGCAAGGCCCGCACCATTGGGCATAGAAATCAACAAACAAAGGCTTATGCTGCTTCTTAGCCTCGTTGATGGCTTGCTGGAAAGAGCCTTGAAAAAAACGAATGCCACTTTGTGTGGTGGCATCTGTTGGTACATCTTCTTTACTCTTGCCTTGAGCCATGCAAGGCTCAAGGTTGAAGAGAGAGAGAATTGCTGCAAAGAGCAATATACTAATATTTTTCATCATATCTTTTTCTTCTATTTAGTTCTTAATGATGTATAGTCGATGTCTTCGTCTCCATAGGAACCATTGTCCCAATCTCCGAACTCGTTCTTCTTGATGATGACGGTGAAGATGTGTGGAAGAAGGGCAGAGTGATCCTCGTTCTGCACTTTCAAGCTGATGCTATATCTACCTACAGGTAAGTTCTTGGAGGCAGCATAGAATACTTGAATCAAACTGCCTTGAAGACGGATGGTTCCTTCCTGGATGGCTTGACGGAAAGCAGCGGCATCACCTCCCTCTGTAGCTTCTACGTCGTAAAACTCGTAGGTGATAGGCACTGTACCTGCTACGCCTTGGATAGCATACGAAGTCCAAGGAGAATTGTCGGTTACTTGAGGGGCATATTCATCTACTTCCTGATAGACAACCAAGGTATCTGGTTCATATCCTGCGTTTTCAGCCTTGAGATAGCCTACAGGCATATTATGGCAACTCGATAGTGATATTAGTGAGATGAGGGTGATTGCCACGAAACTGATTTTACTATATAATCTTTTCATTTTGTTAAAAATCTGTTGGAGTGAAATCATAACTTAAAGCGTGTACGACTCCTGTCTGAGTCATAATGTTGCAGGAAGCAACCTCGCTGGTTTTTCCTGCAGCTTCGGAGGCAAGATAGATTTTCTTAGGACCAGCCTGTGGCACACCTCCGTATGGTTCACGATAGGTGTAAATCCAAAGCTGTTTTCCAGAGAGCATCGTGTATGTCTTACCCCCTTGTCCGATGACTGTACTCGGATCCGTTGATGCAATGCCAGGTGTAAAGTCGTCGAGTTGGATAACTTGATTGCCCTCGATGATGGAGGAAAGGATGAAGTTACGGCAGTCTTCTACGGGTACATCTGCTATCTGTTCATAACCATTCTGCAAAAGATAACGGCGAATGCTGTGGTTGGTCATGCCAAAAACTGTCAAGTTTTTGCCATAGGAACTGGTGCCCATAAATATCTCTTGGAGACCAGCGTGCTCTGCCATGATTACGAGAGAGTCCCAGTTGTAGGAATCTTGCTTGAAATAGTCCCACATGGTGCAATCATGATAGCCGACGGATGTACCAGTGTCGGCGAAGTTATACTTGGTACAGGAGGTGGTGAACCCTAAGGTTGCTACCACTACTACTATTAGGAGAAATATCTTTTTCATTTTCTTGTTTTCTTTATTTTAAGATGATTTACATGTAGCGCATCCAGTAGATGGTCTGGCGTATCATAGTGTTTGTTACCTTTCCGTCACGATCAGAATAAGCGTTGCTTGGAATTGGAAGGAAGAGGGCACCATTCTGGATGTCGCTAGCGGTCAAGGTCTGGAACTTGCCGTGTAATTCCTCCAAAATGTAGTTGTTGCGGATGATGTCATAGTAACGCTCATCGTTCTCGCCAAATAACTCCTTTTCACGTTCCTTGAAGATGGCTTTCTTGAGGTCGCCGTCATCATAGATGGATGGATAAGCTTCCGCACCGGCACGATTACGGATGGTGTTGAGGTCTGCGATGGCAAGGTCTGTCTGTCCTAACTTGTTGTAACATTCTGCACGGAGCAGGATAATGTCAGCAAGTCGCCAATACACGTAGTCCGCATTCAGTGAACGAAAGTCTTTGCCTGTCTCTGAGAACTCGTTTTGGGTGTAGATGCACTCCCGGAACTTGTAAGGGATGGCATATTGGATACCATCTACCTCCACAGGGTTGTCGATGTCGTAGAAGAAGGCTTGCTTACGTTGGTCGGATGGGTCTGGGTACATTTCCTCGACGGTAGAAGGGTAGAGTTGCAGATAGTTGTCGTATGGAATGTTACCCATCTGTGCTGTCTCTTTTACTGGCCAGCTGAGGTAGGCTGTTGCCACGTCGTTTGGTGTTTGACTGTCCTCAGAACGTGCCTTGTCGAATGTCAAGGTGAAGATAGCTTCTGGATTTGTCTCTTCTGGATGGGAAAGCTTGCTGCAGAGTTCTTCAGGAGAAGAGCATAAGCTATAGTTGCCCACTTTACCTTCTATCAAGAGAGTGGCGTAGTCGATGGCTTTCTGATAGTCTTCCTTAGGGTTGCCTTGTAAACCGTAAAGTTCTTCTACACTACCTTTCCAAGCGTAAATCTGCGCCAGAAGAGCGGCACTGTTGCCTTTGGAGGCATATTGACGGCTCGTGATGGAAGTGTTGTTCAAACCTCTTAGCTTGTCGTATGTTGGCAAGATGCTGAAAGCTGCCTCTGCACTGCTGATAGCTTTGTTGAGTACGTCTATCATCGGAGAACGACCATACATCACGATGTCGGTGGAATTCTTGGTGATCACGCAGTCGCCGTATCGTTGTGCCAAGAAAAAATAGGAAAGTCCCATGGCAAAGTAGGCTTGTCCTTTGTGGAAATTATAGCGTTCTTCCGACAAACCTTCTGTCTTGCCAATGTTGTCAAGGAGTAAGTTTGACTCATAGATAACGTTGTAGAGACCAGTCCACTGACCATCTTGGTCCTTGGCATAGCGTGGGTTCCAATCACGTAGTTCATTGTTCCAACCGAGATTGTCAGCCTTGGCACCTGCTGCGATGAAGGCATCGTTTTTGCCTAAGAAGGCGTTCTCGAAGAATAGTATGGAGGATGTAGTGGCATTCAATTCATTTTCTGATTTGAATGCATTGTTGAAGGTGACTTGGTTCTCTGGAATCTGCTCCAAGTCGCATGACACCAATCCTGCCGCACAGATGGCGGCTATAAATAGTTTCTTCTTCATGTCTTGTTAAAATTTTAAGTTAAAGCCAAATGTTACTGAACGGTTCAATGGGTACTGCTGACCCGTATCCTTGCCTGTGTAAGGATCAACGACTTCAGGGTCTGTACCTGAGTAGTTGGTCCACAAGAAGAGGTTTTGACCTGTGACATATAGGCTCAGTCCCTTGATTTTGTTTTTAAACCACTTGGCAGGCATCTCATAAGATAAGGTAATGGACTTGAGACGCAGATAGTTGACATTCTCGATATTGGAGTCGATGTCGCCATCAAACTGTCCTATGTAGCCTTGGTCTGCGAACTCCAAGGATGGATAGTCGGTCTCATCGCCAGGCTTCTGCCAGAAGGTTACCTTGCTTGGATCTGCCATGATGGTGCCGAAGGTCTTGGTGAAGTTGAATGCAGAGTTCTTCACCATGTTCATCATTTTGCGTCGAATGGTATAGCTCATCATCATGTCGAGTGTCCAGTTCTTGTACGAAACACGGTTGCTGATACCACCGAAGGCACTTGGCAAGGTACTGCCTGCATAGTACTTGTCGTTGTTGTCGATGGTTCCATCCTGATTGAAGTCCTTGATTTTACGACCACCCACACGCAACTGATAGTTCTCGCTGTTATTGAAGCTCAATGGTACGAGCTTACCTGATGCGTTGTAATAATATGGTATCTGGGACTCATTCTGTACGATGCCCTCATCGTGATAGGTGTAGATGCCATAGACTGGGCGACCCAATACCTTGTCGCTCAAGTCCTCACCTCCGTATGACTTGCGGAAGAGGTTGCGGTCGTGAGAGATGTTGAAGCCCAGTGTCCACTGCCAGTTCTTTCGCTTGATGATATCTGCGGAAATCTCAAACTCAATACCCTCGTTGGATATGGCGGAAGAGTTGTTCCACATCTTGTCTGCCAAGAAGAAGTTTCCTGGGGTTGAGGTCTGCATCAGCAAGGCATGGGAGTATTTGTAGTAGTAATCCAACTTCACTTGCAAGCGATAGTTGAAGAGCTGAAGGTCGAGACCTAAGTCATATTGGTCGTTTTTCTCCCAAGTGAGCTGGTTGTTTGCGAGAAGTCCTGGTATCAAACCTGAATTACCTAAGAATGTGTTGCTGGTACTCATGGTTCCCAACGCAAGGTAAGCCTCGTTGAACTTCTGACCAGAGCGTCCCCAAGATGCACGGAACTTACCGAAGCTGAGCCACCAGAGATTTTTCATGAATGGTTCGTCACTGAATGTCCAGCCCAAGCCCACAGCTGGGAATGTTCCCCATCTCACGTCGCTACCGAAGACAGAAGAACCGTCGGAACGAAGGGAAAATTCTGCCAGGTACTTGTGCTTGTAGTTGTATGCCAAGCGACCGAAGAGACTCATCATCTCTTGTACTTCCTGGTTGCTGTTGTACGTCTGCAATGCCTCATAGGTGCCATATTCGTCTTGGCGTAATGATGGCCATTCCTCACCTACATAGTGGATTTGGTTGGTAGGGCCGCCATAGGCAGAACCGCCAACAGTGTTGAGCTGGTCACGGTTGTAGGAGAAACCGCCCATCAACTCGAAGAAGTGCTTTTCCTTGAGGTCGAACTTATAGGTGAGATAGTTCTCGCTCTGAATCATTGTCATGCCGATGTTCTGTCCTTCTGACTTGGATAATTTCTTGTAGGTCAGATAGTCTGGCGTAAAGGTATTGAGACGAGTGTTGTAGTGGTCGATAGCTGCCGAGAGCGAGAGCTTCAAACCCTTGATGATGTTATAGTTGAGTCCACCGCTCAATCGAATATTGTAGTTGGAGTTCACTCCATTGATTCCTCTCAAGGATTGCATAGCGGTCTTTTCGGCGATGCTTCCTTTTCCTGGCAGGAGGGTGGATTGTAGCTTCGGATCAATAGTGAGACCTTGTACCTTGCCTGTGGTAGCTGCTTTTTGGTCAGTGTAAGATAAGTTGATGCGAGTATAGGCATCTACCTTTGGGGTAATCTTGAAGTCAAGATTGGACATGAGGTTGGCTCGCAAGAAACTGGAGTTGATCATGATACCTTTCTCGTTGTAGATACCTGCGGCTACCATGTAGCGTACATTGTCGTTGCCCCCGGAGATGGAAAGGTCGGCCTTGGTCACCTGACCGACACGAAAAGCATACTTCCACCAGTTGGTGCTGTTATTATAGAAAGTATTGAGGGAATCCTGTGCTAACGAAGGAATCTTGTTGGAATCGTCTGTGGTGATGTTACCCTTATTCCAAAGGTAGTCGTATGCACCATAACTGTTTGGATCCCATCCCCATGTGTCCTTGTAACTATTCGGGAAGATAACCTTATCGGTCGTCCAGTCATATTCGCCGACACGTTGGTTCTTCGCCAAGAGAAGGTTCATCAAGCGCTCACCATTACCACGCAACTGGGTTGGGGTGGCAGGGAGCCAAGAGAAAGACTGGGATACGTTGGCGCTAAATTCAACCTTACCACTCTTACCTTTCTTGGTAGTGATGAGGATGACGCCATTACCTGCACGAGAGCCATAGAGTGATGCGGAAGTGGCATCCTTCAAAACCTCGACCGACTCGATGTTGGAAGGGTCAAGAGAAGAAAGTGGGTTGATACCTCCTGTATAGGTAGAAGAAGATTGGACAGGGACACCGTCAATGACAAACAACGGAGAACCATCGTTGACACCTTGCTGATTCAGGGAACTAAAGCCTCGAATGACAATCTTGGAGCCGTTTCCGCCAGGCTGACCTGAGAGGTTGGATACATCGACACCTGCCATCTTGCCTTGCAATAAGGTTTCGATTGAGGAACTTGGTACGTCTTTGAGAGCTTCACCCTTCAAGGAAGAGACTGAGCCTAACATATCACGGCGAGTACGGCTACCGTATGCGATGACTGCTACCTCGCCAAGTTGGTTGCCCTCTTCCTTGAGGATGACGTTAACTGGGTGCCCGTTGTTATATTTCACGGTCATGGGCGCGTATCCGATGGCAGACACGATGAGCTCGCCGTTAGAGACATTGGTAGATAAGGTAAACTTACCCTCAGTGTCGGCGATGGTACCTTCTCGCAAACCTTTTATCCTTATGGTTGCGTTAGGGATAAACTCACCTTCGGTATCCTTTACTACACCCTTTATGAAAAATGAACCTTTTTGGGCGGTGTCCAAGCGGAACACACGGATAGACTTACCATTCACGCTGTAGGTAAATGGTGTCTTGCTCAACAAGTCTTGAACGGCTTTTTCTACTGTAGCTTCATCGAATGAGACAACCATCTTGTCGGGATAGTTCCTTACCTCATTGGTGTAATTGATGGAATAATCGCTATTCTTGGTGATGTAGTCCAAAATAGACGAAAGAGTTTTCTCCTTGAAGGAAACAGATAATTTTATCTCCCCCGTTTGTGCCAATACAGCAACTGGGTTGGACAAAGTTATCATCAAGCATCCTACTATGCATAGCAGATGCCAAGAACGGATGATGTTTTTGTGCATATCTCTCTCTGTTAAATTAATAAATACATTCTTTGATTTATGGGTGCAAAATAACAACTTTTTAGTGAAATATGCAAATTTTATGTAATTTATTTGTCGGAAAGTCCCAAATAAGTGCTTTTCTCTCCTTTCAATGTTATCATTCTTACTACAATAGTTGTGATTCCTATTTACGAAAACGGCACCGGTAAACAAGTCATTTAGGGTTGCTAAACAAGTCATTTACAGGTGGTAAACAAGTCATTTACAGGTGGTAATCAAGTCATTTACGAGTGCTAAATAAGTCATTTCCAACCTCTCAATAAGTCGTTTCCTTATCGTAAACAAGTCATTTGTTCTTTTCAAACAAGTCATTTCTCTTTTCATCTTTTCGCTGTTTTATTTATTTTGGCTGCAAAGGTAGTAAAAAACAACTAAGCCATGTGTTCTGCGATATATCGCGATTTCTTTAAGGATCATTAGCAGATTTTAATAGAACTGCTTTGATGTTCTCATGATTTAGCAGGATTACTCAAAAGGAATAAAACATTACAAAATAAAATGGAGGTGACAGTGACACCTACTTTTCAACTTTATTTTTATGCATTGGAGACACTACCCTCCAATTTGGATGTCTCCCTCTGATTATCAATCTTTTATCTATTTTCGCGCGGTAAGTCATAAAAAAAAGAGTATATAAAAGTGTCACCTGTCACCGTTTTCTGTCAAGCCCTTTATTGGAGCCAGTTTGTTGGGTGACACCAGTGACACGAGTTTTCACTGTTTTTGTGGAGGTGCCTGTCACCCTTGTCACCCAACTATATGCAGAAAATAGTGGACAAAATCATATTGTATTCTTGTTTGTTTGCCTATTTGTTTGCATGTTTGTCTCATCAAAATTAGGAAAAAGTGCTCTTCTGGCGTAATAAAATAGACGATGAAACGTTATACTTAAAAGAATAATAAATTGTGATAAATATGAAGACAATTAAATCTTTTGTTGGATTAGCATTCGTTCTGTTTGCATCCTTCTTTGTGGTATCCTGCAATGATGATGTCGAAGAAACATTAGAGCAACAATGGGCTTCGGTATTGGATAATCATGGCTGCAACTACGACTATAGTGACGATGGAAAATGTTTTGGTGATGGTGGCGGTATCAGCAAAGAAAACTTTGACAAAGTGATTGTTGGTCATGGCTGGAAGCACTATGGCACATGGGAAATAGACAAGTATGGCAAAAGACTGCCTCTCGAATATTATCACAACATAATTGGTGTATCTCCAGATAATTACTATTTTGATAGCAACACTAAATTAACTATTTACTATCGTTCAAATACGGCTGGAAATGCTATAAAGAAGAGTGAAGTAGCATATACTTTCAATCGTAAATACAAAGGAACGTCACGCACAGTCCTATTGCTTGACAATAAAAAATACATTCAAATCACTGGCTGGACAAGGGGTGAGCAACCTACTTTCTGCATGGTTCACCCATTGGGAGTAAAATCCAATGGAGAAACCCTTTATGGCGTTTCCATCTATGTACAAATGACTGATACAGAATTGAAATCAATGCAGGAGAGTGTATCCTACTTATACCAAGCACAAAGACAGAATTGTCATCCGCATTCCTCAATTCCGACAATCAAGTCGCCAATAACCGCCACGCCAGGGC
>OBCL01000197.1_pt1 | contig 16444 bp, 12 predicted proteins | sample 1495931 | NCBI WGS metagenome assembly OBCL01 (sample SAMN03418275, study PRJEB22391) | human gut metagenome | biome: human-gut; feature: organic feature; material: feces | host: Homo sapiens | place: Tanzania | collected 2013-01
CAAAAATCGCTTCAAAAATAAAGGCAAATCTTGAACTTCATAAAAGTTTAGACGACTTCATTATGCAAAAAGTTTCGGATTTAGCCATTATCGACTAAATCCGAAACTTATCTACTAAGCAACGGGTGCTTCAGGATTGTTGTTTTGTTTGCCCTTATTCGGACGGCGTCGACGGTTGTTGCGCTTGTAGTTAGCGCGTTGCTTTGCATCAGCCTGTGGTGCATTTCCGTCCTCTTTAGGTGCGTTAGGCTGTGTTTGAGCCTTGGGTGCATGGGCTTTTGTAGCTTTGGCATTGTTCTTAGCAGGTTTTGCGCTAGACTGAGGAGTCTGTTCGCCTTGCTTTTTCGCTTTGCCATTGTTGCCTTTACTTTCTTTGCCCTTGCCTTCTTTGCCGTTTTGAGGTGCAGTCTGTGCGGGACGATGACGGCGCTTCTGCTTCTTTTTAGTTTGAGCGCTGCTGTCTGCTGTTTTTTGTGCATTGAATGTTTCTGAGGCATTCAAGTCTTGTTCAGCATCTTCGGTTTGCACATTTGTGTCAGAGTCGAAGTAAATGTCATCGTCGTGCATAAATCCCATGTGTTCATCGTTCTCTGTGCCAAAAACAATGGCATCGAGTGAGATGGGTGGGAGTGTGCTTGCCAATTTTGTTTCGACTTCTGCTTCTGCCTTAGTTTCAGTTTTAGGCTCAACTGGGAACTCTGTTTTTACTTCAACTTCAGCTTCAGCTTCAACTTCGTCAGACTTATTGGCATCGACTTCTTGTTGTGCTGTGTCGAGGTGGTCTGTTGTAGAGGTAGTTTCTTCTTCAACATCGCTAACATCGTTATTGTCTTCTTCGGCAATCTCGTTGTTGGTCTCTTCGTTTACCTCGTTGTCAGCATCCTCATCGGTAGGTTCTTCAATAATAGGAGAAATATCCTCCTTAATGATGAAATCCTGCTCTGTTTCGGTAGGGATGTTGTTTCCAACTTCTTGTGCCTCGGCAGCATGTTCGCTTAATCCTCCAAGTAATGCTGCAAGCGCAGAGGGGGCTTCAACACTCTTTTCAGCAACTTCTTCTGTTGGAGTAACGCTTTTTTCTTCAACAGTCTCAAGGTTGTTTCCAGAATTTTTAGAAGGAATTATTTCCATTTCTTCTCCTTCTTCTTCAACAGAGTCGAAAATGTATTCATAAGGATCTATTTCCTCTTCATCTTTAACAGTGTTGAGGGCATTTCCTGATTTTTCAGAAGGATTTATATCCTCTTCTTCAACAGTCACGAGGAATTTATCAGAAATTTCAGAAGGAATTATTTCCTCTTTTTCTTCAACCTCTTCTGGGATGTTTTCAGAAATTTCAGTTGAAATGTGCTCCTCTTCTTGAACAGCCTCGGGGATGTTTTCAGAAGAAACAACACTCTCCTCATCAATAACCTCGGGTGTTTGTGTAGAAATTTCGGGAATTACAACATCCTTTTCTTCAATAACCTCGGGGGTATCGTTAGAAATAGCTGCTTCAGCAACTTCTTCAGCCTCTTTCTGTTTACGCTTTCGCTCAGCCTTAGCGCGTTGACGTTCCACTTCAGCCAATCTTTCGGCTTCGCGGCGTTCAGCCTTTTCCTCAGGTGTAGAAACGCCCTTCTTCACGCCTTTCACAGCGTCGCCTACAGTTTTGGCACCACGATTACGTGTACGTTTTTTGCGCAGCTTTTCATCAGCAGCACGCAATTCGTCCTCTTCGGGAGGAGCGGGTAAACCCTTTGCTTCGTAATCCTCGGCAGTGAGTTGAGGCTCTTCGGGTGGTGTGTCTATCACCTCAAAGGTAGCCGTTTCGTCGTAGGCAGTGTCGTAGGCAGCATCAGATGCCGACTGCGGAGTCTGCTTTTTATCTTCGAGCACGGGGGCGTCGGCATCGTTTTTAGCATTCTTAGCCTTACGACCCTTTGTGAGCGATGTTTCAATCTCGTCAATTTTGGGCAATGCAAACGATTCTTCAGCCTCCATAGCCGTGCGCTTTTCTTTAGCGCGGAAGATGTTGTCGTAAGTTTTTGGCTCACGACGCATACGGGTAAGAGCTTCTTTCGAAGCCTCTTGTTGGCTTTCTTTTTTAGAACGACCATTGCCACGCGCCAAGGTTATGCCTTCCATCACGATGATGGTTTTAAAGCCCTTGTTGTCGTCGGCAGAGTCTTTAAACGAAATATTGATGCGGTTTTTTTGACTCCACTCCAAGAGTTTGCTCTTGAAGTTAACCTCCTTTTGTGCCACATTTTCAAGGTCGACATAACGACCCACCACGCGGTTCGAAATAAACCAATGGCAGTGCTTGTAGCCTCTATCCAAATAGATGGCTCCCATGAGCGCTTCGAAGGCATTACCGCCAATGTTGGTATGTGCCATGCGTGTGCCTTGTGCCGCCAAAATGAGTTTTTCGAGTCCCATGTCGGCAGCCAAACGGTTTAAAGCCTCGCGCTGCACAATCTTTGAGCGTGTAGAGGTAAGGAAACCTTCGCGTTTGTGTGGAAAGTGACGAAATAGGATGTCGCTCACTACACTCTCGAGAACCGCATCACCTAGGTATTCAAGTCGTTCGTTGTTAAGGGGCTTCGACGTGTTTTCCGTGCGTGGCTTGCGACGGTCTTTAGCCCCGCCCTTACGGTCTTTTCCGCCAGCTTTTACATCGTTGTCGCGTTGATATCCTAACGATTTGTGTGAAAAAGCAATGCGATAAATGTCGAGGTTGTGCGGATAGAAGCCCAAAATGTCATATAAGGCCGAAAGGAACTCCTTATTCTTGCGGAAGGGGAGCTTCATTCGGTCAAGCAAGTTGAGTATCATAGTTTTGAGTTGCAAAGATGGGCAAATGCGTAAAGCCCTAAAAAAAAGCCTACGTATGAATGCGCAATGCACGAATGTGCTGATGAGCACTTATGCGTTTTTACACACAATAGGTGTTCATCTGCACATTCGCACATCTGTACATTCGTGCATATAAATTATAAAGCACGTGACATTTGCACATCAGTAAGGGGAATTTTAGTCCTCGTACTTCTTCACGATGCAGCAAGCGTTGTGACCGCCAAAGCCGAAGGTGTTGCTCAAGGCAGCACGGATAGGACGTTGCTGAGCTTTATTGAATGTGAAGTTGAGGTTGTAGTCGATGTTCTCGTCTTGGTCATCGTCCTCGTGGTTGATAGTAGGAGGCACAATGTCGTTCTGCACAGCGAGGCAGCAGAGAAGCGCTTCAACAGCACCTGCAGCACCAAGAAGGTGACCCGTCATACTCTTAGTAGAAGAGATGTTGAGCTTGTAAGCGTGTTCGCCAAAGAGCTTAGTGATAGCTTTAACCTCAGAGATATCGCCTACGGGAGTAGAAGTACCATGTACGTTGATGTAGTCGATGTCTTCGGGTTGCATTTCAGCATCTTCAAGGGCAGCCTTCATAACGAGGTTTGCACCCAAGCCTTCGGGGTGAGAAGCAGTGATGTGGTGTGCGTCAGCCGACATACCTACACCTGCAATTTCGCAATAAATCTTTGCGCCACGTGCCTTTGCGTGTTCCAATTCTTCGAGGATAAGGATACCTGCACCTTCGCCCATGATAAAACCATCACGGCTCTTGCTGAAGGGACGTGAAGCGTGAGTAGGATCGTCGTTGCGAGTAGAGAGTGCGTGCATTGCGTTGAAGCCACCTACGCCGCAGGGCCAAATAGCAGCTTCGGCACCACCAGTAACCATTGCATCGGCCTTGCCCAAACGAATGAGGTTAAAGGCATCTGCCAAGGCATTGGTAGAAGAGGCACAAGCCGAGGTAGTGGTGTAGTTAGGACCGTGGAAGCCATACTGAATAGAGATCTGTCCTGAAGCAATGTCAGCAATCATCTTGGGGATGAAGAAGGGGTTGAACTTAGGACCTTTTTCCTTGTTCATGGCATAGTAGCCAGCTTCTTCTTCGAAGGTGTGAATACCACCGATACCAACACCAAGTACCACACCAATGCGGTTTTTGTCGATAGTTTCGAGGTCCCAACCACAGTCCTTGATAGCCTCCATAGCAGCTACGAGTGCATACTGTTCGTAGAGGTCCATCTTGCGAGCCTCTTTGCGATCGATAAAGTCAGTAGCTTTGAAGTTCTTCACTTCGCAAGCAAACTGAGTTTTAAACAAAGAAGCGTCGAAGTGTGTGATAGGGCCAGCACCGCTAACGCCATTCTTAATGTTTTCCCAAGTTTCGGGCACTGTGTTACCAACGGGAGTAAGGGCACCGAGGCCAGTTACAACAACTCTTTTGAGTTCCATAAAAATGTGTTTTTTTGTTTTTATAAAGGTGTGGTTTTCGCAGTAACTGCCATGCTCAAGGCTCAAGTCGCGCTATTCGCTTGTGCTTTTAGGCGCGGGCATCACATTTAGTAGATTAATACGCGCGGGATGCGGAGCAATATTATAATATATCAGACGCGAATGTGTAAGTCGCAAATGTGCGTAAAGATGCAATCTTGTATATTATACTACGCTCTCGTCTATCCACTGTCGTTTCCGGCTGCTTACTAATCTACTAACAGACTGGTATGGGTCTTTTTTATCCCTTGCTTTTTTATCGCACTAAGCCAAGCAATACTTGGTTGAGTTGTGCAGTATAAACGGGTTGATACCAACCTTTAAAAGTGAATGAATGTGGAGTAAAAGTTTACGTTATTGAACACGTATGTCCAACAAAAACAATTAACGTTTAACGTGCAGCATTCTTGCCTCACACCCTTTTCAGGAAGCGACGCAGATGCGATACGCGTTAAACGTTAAATGTGTTGTGTGAGTTATCGTCAGCTTGACAAGCTTTGATTACTTGTTGACGTTCTCTTCGATGTAAGCGATAGCGTCACCTACGGTAGAGATCTTCTCTGACTTGTCATCAGGAATAGTGATACCGAATTCCTTCTCAAACTCCATGATGAGTTCTACGGTGTCGAGAGAATCGGCGCCAAGGTCGTTAGCGAAGCTTGCTTCGTTCTTAACTTCAGATTCGTCAACGCTGAGCTTGTCAACGATGATAGCCTTTACTTTTGCTTCAATATCAGACATAGTTTCTTATTTTGAATTTAATGAAAATGTGTACTTTTGTTTGTTTCGTGTGCAAAAGTAATGCTTATTCCTAATACTCGCAAACTTTTACGGCAAAAAGATGACTTTTGCTGCACATTTTTATGGAAAATGTGCGAGGGATGCGTGTAATTATTGCAAATCAATCGTTTTTTGCACACTTTTTATGGGTTTATCTTCCGCAATATTGTTGTTCACAACCTTCTTCGACCTTGGCGTTTGGTGGGTTGTTTTATTAAAGGGTGGTTGATTCCTTAAAAAAGGGTGGGGTGGAATACTTATTTCAGTCTACCATTCATTTCGTTCCACCACGGCACCATCCTCAACGTGCCAAATGCGTCGGTTGGGAATATGCGGAAAAAGTTGTTCGTCGTGACTTACCACCACAATCGCTCTTTTTTGACTTTGTTGTTCAAGCATGTGGTAGAGTTCTGTGCGCGATGATTCGTCCAAATGCGTTTCGGGCTCATCGAGCAACAAGAGTTCAGGTTCCGACACTAAAGCACGCGATAGCAATGTGCGTTGCCACTGTCCGCCACTCAGTTCGGCAATAGGGCGTTGTGCCAAGTCGTCGAGATGAAAATCGTGTAGTGTCTCCTTTACGCGTTCTCGGTGTGCATCCGTAAATTTTTGCCAAAGTTTTTTACGACAATCCATGCCCGAAAGCACAATGTCTGCCACAGTAATGGGAAATTGTCTATCTATGTGGCGGTATTGTGGCAAATACCCAATAACCACGCCAGGTTTGCACACAATGTTGCCACAGGTGGGCTTAAGCAGTCCTGCCACTAAACGCAGCAAAGTGGTTTTGCCCCCACCATTCGGTCCTGTCAGCACCACAAAGTCGTGGGCATGCAGCACTTGATTGATGTGGCAAAGCACGTGCCTCTCACCATAGCTAAGACACACATTGTGAATGTTCAGAATTTCTTGGTCTGCCATTTTTTCAAGATAGATTAGAATTTCCTTATAAATGTACAATACTGTCAACTAAATGCCAACAGATCTTTGTTTACTCTTCCTTCGGAATGATATCGGGCTTCCTTCGGAATGATATCGGTGTGCTTTTTGTGCAATTTTCTGTCTGCCTTATTTTATATTATTTAAGTACATAAGTGTAGTCTTTTGTTTTACACCCTTGAGTAGGGGGCTACGAAGCACAATAAAAAGACACATTCTTTTCGATCGTATTACTTACCCGAATTCTTCATTTGTTGGGCAATTTGCAGCATTTGTGTCGGCACGTCATAGTCCAACGGATTAATGCTTACAAGACGTGCTCCAATTTCTTGGGCAATGCGTTGTGCCGCCTTACCACTGTGTTCTTTCGATATAAACACCGTGTGTACCTCTTCGGCGCGACACATATTTATAAGTTGTTGCATGTAGGCAGCCGAGGGCTCTTTGCCATCATGCTCCACAGCCAACTGTTTCAGTCCATATTGACGTGCCATGTAGCCCAATGCGGGGTGATAAATAAGAAAGGCACGCGAGGGCAGTTGTTGCAATACACCGCGTAACTGCACATCGAGCGAGTCCATTTGTTTTAAAAAAGCACTGAGTCGTTGCTGATAGTATGGTGCATTTGCCGAGTCTGTTTGGCACAGTGCGGTGCAAGTGTTTTCAGCCATCACACATAGGCTTTGTGTCGACATCCAAACATGTGGATCCATACTGCTCTCAGGTCCATCTTCATGGTGGTGATGTGCATCGATAATAGGTGTAATGCCTTGTGCCAAATCAACCATACGAGTCTGTGGAGTCGTTTGCATCATTTGTGGCAAACGGGTTTGTTCAAAGCCCAACGTGCCCACCCTAAAAAGCAATTTGCTTCGGTTTAGTTCCATCATCTGTCGGGGGGTAGGTTCGTAGGTCTCAGGACTTGCCCCTTGCGGCATTAACACCGCCACGCGATATTTATTGCCTGCCACAGCCTCTACCACATAGCGCAAAGGCTCAATGCTCACTGTGAGCACGGGTCTGTCGTCTTGTTTCGACCGATGGCAGCCCATGCAAACACACAGCGCAAGCACTGCGCAGAGCAAAGTTATAATATGATGTGCAAGATATTTATGCATAAGTCTAAAATCGTTTTTGTGTGTATGAGTAGGTGCTGCTTTTCACACCAACTCGTAAGCCTGTAGCAATAGCCAATAGCGCACAAACTTACCAATTGCCACATTTACCATGGCATAAAACATTTTTACGCGCAGAAAACCCATAGCCACCGTAATTACGCTACCAATAATTGGCAACCATGCCAAGAGTCCTGCCCACACGCCATAGTGTCGCACCCAGCGTTTGCCACGTTCAAGTTTTTCGGGCGGCACCTTCGTCCATCGTTCAATCCACTCTTCGCGTCCTAACGAACCCACACCATAGTTAAAGAGCGAGCCTAACGTATTTCCCGTGGTGCCCCACAATAATAGTTCTGTTGGATTAGCACCTGCTGCCAATAGCGCCAACATTACAGCCTCAGAGCTAAAGGGGAAAAAACTCCCTGCTAAGAAAGCTGCGCAAAACATGCCTACGCCGCCGTTTTCTGCTAAAAGAGAGATGAAAGCATCCATGTGTCTTAAAATTCAGAGAGCGTTTTTCTATAAAATAAAATTCTTAGGACTATCCATAAAGAAAGTAGTGAGAAAACCACCCTCGTCAATCAAAAGAAAAAGTTGTAAATGCCTAACGCCACAATTATCCAAAACGAAATGTAGAACCATAGGTCAAAAAACCTGCCACGTCCTAGGGCATAATAATGCGCAATAATCAGTGAAGAATTTGCAATAAACAAGCGCATCTGCACCTCATAGTGCTGCGGAAAAATAAATACTCCTGCAGCCAATACCACCTCGAACGACGCCATTACATACGACAACATGCGTGTGCGAATCTTGTCGTCGTAGGTTGTGCGAAACAAGTGGATAAATGCTAACAACGCAAAAAACATCATTACTCCCACACTCACCCACTGATGCACCGACCAAGTATCTGCATGGAGCCATTGTGGTTGCATCCAATCTTCTAAGTAGTTAAATGCCGTGTCAAGTTGATTTTGCCAAATGTGCCAAGCCGCATATAACCAATAAGGCACAACCAATCCTAATAACCCAGCCATTATGCTGCGCCACGTAAAGTTGCGCAACTGAAATAACATGCAAAAATACACCACAGGCACCAATGCCAATAAGGGTGGATAAAACATGCTACCCGTGGAAATAAATAAGAAGGCATGGAACACATAACCCTCGGGCCGCACCTTTTGATAGGAGGCAAAGAGCATAAAATAGCTCAGCAAGAGGCACACCACCGTGAGTTGTCCCACGTGCCATGCATGCAACATGGGGTTGGCGAGCATCAGCACCAAAAAGGTCACACTCATCAGTCGTGAGCGCACACGCAACAACGCGTTGCGGTTGTTTAGCTCCATAATTAGATAAGCTGACACACAGGTTAGTGCAAATCCCAACCACTGCATGCCGTCGGTAATAGCCGGCAACATCCAGACCAATAGAGTCACTAATGCCGTGATGGGCAGAGTGAAACTGCTTGTAACAATGTTATTACGTTTGCTTTGCAAAATAAATTACTATAGTTGTTTCAAGAAGTTATCTTCGAGAAGTTTTTTTGAGAAGATAGAAGAAGTTAGAGGAAGTTAGAAGGAGTTAGAAGAATGAGTGTTTGGATAGGCATCTATTCCTCTAACTTCCTCTAACTTCTTGAAATAACTCCCTCTAACTTCTTTTTTCGAAAAGACTTCCTTTCCTTAAAGATCCTTACCAATATCTGTGCGGAAATATTTTTTCTCGTATTGAATTTGGCGAGCGCCCTCCATAGACTTAGCCAAAGCCTCAGCCTTGTCCTTGCCATACGAGCTAACAGCAATCACGCGGCCACCTGCAGTAACCAGTTTGCCGTCCTTCATAGCTGTGCCAGCGTGGAACACCACACTGCCTTCAATTTCTGCACCTGTAATTTCGTAGCCCTTGTCGTAAGCCTGCGGATAACCACCCGACACGCACATCACGCACACTGCAGCACGTTCGTCAAATTCCACTTTGCGTGTATCCAAGTCACCCTCGGCAATACCATTAAACAAGTCTACGATGTCGCTCTTCAAGCGCAACATCACTGTTTCAGTTTCGGGGTCACCCATGCGGCAGTTATACTCAATAACCTTAGGCTGACCGTCGCAGTTAATCAATCCAAAGAAGATGAAGCCCTTATAGTCAATGCCTTCGGCTGCTAAACCATCCACTGTGGGGCGGATAATTTCATTCTCAACCTTCTGCATCCAAGCCTTGTCAGCAAATGGCACAGGCGAAACCGACCCCATACCACCTGTATTCAAGCCCGTGTCGCCCTCGCCAATGCGCTTATAGTCCTTAGCCTCGGGCAAAATCTGATAGTGCTTACCGTCTGTCATCACAAACACCGAGCATTCAATGCCACTCAAAAATTCCTCAATCACCACACGGCTCGAAGCATTGCCAAACATGCCGCCAAGCATGTCGCGCAATTCTTTTTTAGCCTCTTCGAGTGTAGGCACAATCAGCACACCCTTACCTGCGCACAAGCCGTCAGCCTTAAGCACATACGGAGCTTGCAGCGTTTCTAAGAAACGGCACCCCTCTTCCACCTGTGTACCATCAAAAGTCTCGTACGCAGCTGTCGGAATGTGGTGACGCTTCATAAAGCCCTTGGCAAAGTCCTTTGAGCCTTCAAGCACAGCACCAGCCTTCGAGGGTCCAATTACGGGCACTCCAGCCACATCAGCACGTTGCTTAAAATAGTCGTAAATGCCCTTTACCAATGGGTCTTCAGGACCTACCACAACCATGTCGATGCCATTAGCCACTACAAAGTCTGCCACACCATCAAAGTCGTCAGCCTTCAGCGCTACATTTTCGCCCACGTTTGCCGTACCCGCATTACCTGGAGCAATAAAAAGTTTTTTTACTTGTGCACTTTGCGCAATTTTCCAAGCTAAAGCGTGCTCACGGCCACCGCTGCCCAAAAGTAAGAGTTTCATAAGTTTTTCTATTGATTTTGTTTATTTGCTGCAAATTTACACCATGAAGCGCGAAGGGCAAAGCAAAACCCCAAGTTTTTGTGCATAAAGCCGTAGCACCCCCTTTCTGAATATTTATAATCGTCCCCCTTTTTCCTTGTAAAAATCCTACCAAAATGCACCTTCATTTCATCTCAGCCCTCCCCCTTATTGCGCCAACTGAGGAAACGAAAACGCGCCAACTGAGGAAACAAAATTGCGCCAACTGAGGAAATGGAAACGCGCCAACTGAGGAAATGAAAATAAGCCAACTGAGGAAATGTGAAAAAAATAAGTATGTTTGCACCTGAAAACCAATATAAATTGAGATATTATTGGGCGCTTAAAGGACTAAATAGATTGTTTGGTTTTTATGGCATTCTTCGTGCTGCCTTCATTGTCATAAAGTTCGGGAGTTGATAATAAAAGTAGTTGGCTCCCGAACTTTCTTTTTATCTTCAAGAATTGACAGAACGTAAGATAAAATCTTTATAAAGCGTCAAAGTTGAATGGGGCCGTTACACATTGTAAAGTTGAAAAATTAGAAGATTGGCTGCTGAGAAAACCTCTGATTTTATGTTTCTAAACATAGAAATGCTAATTTGATAAAAAATAATAGACAGTTTATTTGCATAATTGAAAACTGCACTTTAAATTTGCGCCGTTTTCAATCAAATCTTTCTAACAAAAGTCTAATATACTCTTAGCGTATGAAACCTACAACATCCGTCGGATGTACATACACTCCGATATGGTTTAAGCGTTTGAGAAACGTCTTACCGCTTACTTTGGGATTGCTGATTGGTACAGCTAATGCAACTGCTTCTTATGCAGCCCCAACCACAAGCGAAACAACTTCTATCAACCAAACTAAGGGCACAGTGAGCGGCAGAATCACCGACAATACAGGCGAAGGCCTTGTGGGTGTAACTATCGTGGTAAAAGGCACAAAGGTGCGCACCACCACTGATGCAAATGGTAAGTATACAATTAAGGCTAACGCAGGCCAAACGTTAGTTTATTCTTACATTGGCTACAAACGTGTTGAGAAAAAAGTAACGGGTTCAACCTTGAATGTTGAACTCGAAAGCGTCGACAATACTCTTAACGAAGCTGTGGTTATTGGCTATGGTACTGTGCGCAAGGCCGACTTGGCAGGCGCAGTAGCTGTGATGGATAATAAGCAGTTTAAAGATCAGCCCATCACCCAGGTGAGCGATGCTTTGCAAGGTCGTGTGGCAGGTGTGCAAGTATTAAGCGATGGTACTCCTGGTGGCGACATCAAAATTCGTGTGCGTGGTTCAAGTTCTATCAACAAGAGCAACGAACCCCTCTACGTAGTAGATGGTATCGTGCGCGAAAGTGGACTCGAAGGCATCAACCCCGAGGATATTCAGAGTCTTCAGGTGTTGAAGGATGCCTCTTCTACCGCCATTTATGGTGCCCGTGGTGCCAATGGTGTGGTATTGGTGCAAACCAAGTCGGGTAAGGCAGGACAGACCCAAGTGGTGTTCGATGCCTCAGTGGGTGTGAGCAACGCTTACCATATTCCCGAAAAATTAGGTACTGCAGAATATGCGCAAGCTTTGGTAGCTAATGGTTTGGCAACCAGCGAGGCGATGACAGACTACCTCAATGGTACGAATTCTGGTATCGACTGGATGGACGAACTCTTGCAAACGGGTGTGACCCAAAACTATAAGTTGGCCATTTCTAAGGGTAACGAAGATACGCAGTTCTACGTGTCGGGTAACTATTTGGACCACAAGGGTGTAATTTATAACACCGAGTTTAAGCGTTATGCTGTAAAGGCTAATGTACACTCAAAACTCTACAAGTGGCTCGAACTGACTGCCGATGTAAATTTATCGCGTGGTCAGGGCAAGGGCGGTGGTTTCCATCAAAACCAAGATAACCCCATTTGGAATGGTTTGAACTTCTCGCCCACCATGAATATGCTTCTTTCAAATGGATTCTATGCACGCGACCCCTATAATGTTGTTTCGCAGGCGAATCCCTATGGTGCGCTCAAGGAAAATGACAACGACCGCATGCGCGATGTGGTAAATGGTCATATCGACTTGAAGTTCAACATTGTTGATGGACTTACTTTCACCACAACCAATGGTGTAGATTATAAAGACTCAAAGAGCTATTCGTTTGTAACAGCAAAGGTTAATCCACAAGGAACAAGCAGCGCTTCGAATGCTGATACCTACCAAATGTTGTTACAAACCACAAATAACCTTACTTACAATCATAATTGGAATGGTCATGGCTTAACCGCAACAGGTGTGTGGGAGGCTACCAGCTATGAACGTCGCTACATGATGATGAAGGGTACAAACCTTTCGAGCGAAAGTGTGGGTTATTGGAATATTGACAATGCCAAGTCTAAGACAGTGTCTAATAGCTACCAAAAGTGGGCATTGCTCTCGGCTGTAGCACGCGTAATGTATAATTACAAGGATAAGTACATGCTTACAGGTACATTCCGTGCTGATGGTTCAAGTCGTTTCACTAATAAAAAGTGGGGCTACTTCCCCTCAGTAGCTGCAGCATGGACTGTAAGCCAGGAGGACTTCATGAAAAATGTGAAGCCCGTGAGCAACTTGAAGATTCGTGCCAGCTATGGTATCATTGGTAACCAGGATGTTGATCCTTATTCAACCATGGTTATGCTTTCAGCCACCTCGTTCGACTTTGGTACCAACAACATGTACACAGGTTATTGGCCACATGGTGTTGAAACGCCTGACCTTACATGGGAAAAGGTTCACCAATTCGACTTTGGTGTAGACCTTGGTTTGTTTGAGAATCGTTTGAGTGTAGGTTTTGATTATTACTATAAGAAGACCAAAGATGCCTTGCTCCGCGAAACATCGAGCGACATTATTGGTGGTATGTCTTATTGGGTAAATGAGGGTGAAGTTGAAAATAAGGGCTTTGACCTTACACTTACAGGTCGTATTATTCAGACTCGCGACTGGCAGTGGACTTCTACATTCAGCTTCTCGCACAACAAAAACAAGGTGGTGAAGCTCAACAAGAGCATCGATGGTGCTTCGCCTGCTGCAGGTACTGTTGATCCTTGTACCATCATTATGCAAGGCGAGGCTATTGGTACCTTCTACGGTTACAAATGGGCTGGTGTTGAGCAGAATGCTGAAGGTCAGTGGATTGATATGTACTACGACAAGAATGGCAACAAAACAGCTACTCCTAGTGGCGACGACCGTCAGTTGTTGGGCAATGCAAGTCCTAAGTTGACAGTAGGTTGGAACAATACGCTCTCTTATAAGAATTGGGATTTCAGCTTCTTCTTTAACTCAGCCTTTGGTGGCAAGCGCTTGAACTTGGTGCGTTACACCATGAACTCAACTCCAGGTGCTTCGAAGTTTGTGACCGACAAGGACTACTTCAACAATGTGGGCAAGGATATGCCTACACTTGGTGCAGGTTCGAAGGTATATGGCAATAGCGACAAGTGGATAGAGAATGCTACTTATGTGCGTCTTGAAAACCTCAGTGTGGCTTACACATTGCCTAAGAGCATGACTAAGTTTGCTGACCTCCGCATTAGCGTTTCGGGTCAGAACCTCTTCACCATCACTAAGTACAAAGGTATTGACCCCGCAGGTAACTCATTCCACTCAGGTGGTGGTAATGCCAATGCAGGTATCGACATGGGTACTTATCCTAACCCACGTACATTCACCTTTGGTGTGAGAGCTACATTCTAATCTTAATCCCCTTCAACACAAGTATTTTATCATGAAATCTAAAATATTTTTGGGCTGCATGCTTGCGGCAGGGCTCCTTTTCTGCTTCATGTAGCGACTTCTTAACAGAAGACCCCAAAGGTCAGCTCGACCCCAAATCTTATTATAATAGTACCGATGCTGTGAATAGTGCTGTTTACGCACTTTACACCCAGGTTAACGTGTCGCAAATCTACACCAATATGCTCTATCCGCAGTGGCAAGGCGATGACATCACTGCCAACCCCGGATCGAACAAGCAGGCTTGCGCCGAAATGGATGGTTTCTCAGCATCAAACAACAATAAGGGTGTTCGCGAAGCTTGGGAAAAAAATTATAAAATCATTGAGGCTGCCAATAATATTATCAACAACATTCAGGTTGACGAAACATCAACCTATGTTGATGCTGCGAAAGTAGCTGTAGGTCAGGCACACTTCTGGCGTGCATTTGCTTACTACTATTTGGTACGTCTTTATGGTCCGTTACCCATTGTCGAACAGAATGCAGTTCTGTCGAATGGTGCCACTCCTCCTTCATCAATAGCTGATGTTTATGATTATATCGTAAAAGAAATGAAGGCTGCTATTGACGTATTGCCCACAAGCTATACAAGTGAGCCTGCTCATCACAATGGCATTGATGCTTTTGTAACTAAGCAAGCTGCTCAGTCAGCACTTACGGCTGTATATATGTCGATGGCAGGCTATCCGCTCAACAAGACAGTGTATTATGGCGAAGCAGCCAAACTTGCTAAGGAGGTTATCGACAACAATAGCGAGTATGGTTTCTATCTTGACAACGATTGGAGTCATGTATACTCAATGGGTCATAATTACAACAAAGAAACCATTCTTGGTATTGACTACAGTCCGCTGCCTTGGTGGAGCAATGACTCAGAGTTTACATCGTGCAATCGTTTTGAGAGCCTTGGCGATGGTGGCTGGGGTGATGCTTGGGGCGAAATCGCCTTCTGGAAGCGTTTCCCCGAAGGTAATCGTAAAAAGGCTACTTATGCTGAGAAGATTACCTTCCAAGATAAGGACTCTTATACCATCATTAAAACTGTTGATTGGTGGGCACTTAATGCAGATGGCTCAAAGGTAGTTTCTGAATATCACCCTATGTTCTGTAACTTCACAGTGAATGCAGATGCACAGGGCAATGCCATTGCTGCTCCCTACGACTATACTAAACCCAACTGGAAGGGTATGGTAAATGACCATCGTCACCGCGTGATTCGTTATTCAGAACTCTTGCTTTGGTATGCAGAGAGTGCTGCTCGCAGTGGTGCTACCGACCTCTCATTTGCTAAAGACTGCTTGAAGAAGGTGCGTGAGCGTGCTTGCGATGATCCTTATAACGTAACTTTGGGCGATGGCTCGGTTGTTAGTATCGATGCCATGACTGCCGAACAGTTGGCTGAGGCTTGCTACATTGAGCACGGTTGGGAAGTTGCTGGTTACTGGGTAGCTATGGTAACACGTCGTTCGGACGAATTCCGTATGAACGAGTTGAAGAAGAACTTCGACTTCCGTGTAGCAAATGCCGACCAAGATATTGTAGACCCTGCTGATGGCAAGATTTACAAGGCAAAGGAAAGCGTTAAGGTAGTTAACACTACATGGCAAGGTGCCGAAAGCATCTACTTGCCTTATCCTGTTCTCGAAGTGGAGAAGAATCCGAACCTTCGCAACGTAGATCGTACAAAATAATGTTGCACATAAAGTGCATGATGCAATGCACTTATAAATAAAAAAGTAAAGGGCAGCGAGTTATTTCGCATGCCCTTTACTTTTTTACTTTTTGAGAGATCTACTTCTTCGTCTAAGTGGTTCTTCATTTATCCTACTAATCACTTGACAGCTTCGTTGAGCAGTTTGCAGACACAAGTCTAAATTGATAGAATACTATTGCTTAATAAAACTGTTCATATTCTCGTTCCCCCATACAATGAGACTGTCGAGAATGGGAATAAGCGACTTGCCCATTACCGTCAAGCGATATTCCACTTTCGGAGGAACCACAGGATAAACTTTTCGACTGACAAGATGATTACTCTCTAGATTCTTCAGAGTCTGAGAGAGCATCTTCTGAGAACAGTCGAGCATGTGGCCATGAAGCTCGGAAAATCGCATGACATTATCCTCTTTCTGACCAAGAGAATACAATACAAGGAGCGACCATTTGTCGCCAAACTGACTTATCACCTGACGGATAGGACAGGCTATGTAGCGTGAATCTACTTCTCTATTTACTTTTTTCATTACAACAATCTTCTAAATAAACGACTACAAAGATAAGTACTTTAAATCAATAGTTATAAACTTACCAAAAGAAACTTAGTTAACATTGGTTAATGTTGATTTTCATAAGGCTTTCATACTCTACAAATCTCACCAAGTGGTAAGTATGCCACCAAATTGTGCCTTCTTGCGAGAATATGAATCATGATGTAATTTTGCATCCGTAAACAAGAAACAAACAGAATTACAAAGAAAAGAATTATGGCAAACGTATTATTGATTGGTGCAACCGGTTTTGTCGGTTCTGCAGTATT
>OBCL01000202.1_pt1 | contig 16166 bp, 13 predicted proteins | sample 1495931 | NCBI WGS metagenome assembly OBCL01 (sample SAMN03418275, study PRJEB22391) | human gut metagenome | biome: human-gut; feature: organic feature; material: feces | host: Homo sapiens | place: Tanzania | collected 2013-01
CCGAGCCACAGCTCTGGTACAACGTAGGTCAGCACTTCGGCTGCGAGAACCTGAGCCTGGGTGGTGAGGTAGAGATTACCAATAACTTCGGTAGCACCGATGGAGCAAAGGTTCGCCCTTGCCTGGGTGTGAAATGGGACTTCTAAAGCTCCGAAAATATAGGCAAGAGATTCTGAAAAAAGAGCGTCTCTTGCCCAAATCCAAGCAACTTTTGCACCCCGTTATATATTAATCATATATATTAAAAAGAAAATATATAAAAGAAAAATATAACAAGTATGTAACGGGGTGCAAAAGTTGCATTTTCTAAAAAATTCTCCCGATTATCTGCCAACCTTCAGACCTCCGTCAGAGATACTTCCAACGCCGTCCTTATGACGGGTATATTTGCCGGTGACACCGCTCAGATGCACGCCGCCAACACCATCCAGATCAACATTCAACACTTGGCAATCAACCTTGGCGCTTACCTTACCCACGCCATCATTGTTGATCTTCAGGTTTCCGCCCTTGAAGAAATCGAGCGTAACGGAGCCTACACCCTCGTTATCCACCTTCAGGTCGCTCATCGCCACATTGCCAACCTTTACGGAGCCTACACCTTCGTTGTCAATCTTCATCACGTCGCCCTTGGCATGATCGATGCTGACGGAGCCTACCCCCTCGTTGGTAACATCCAGCTTGTTGGCAAGAATCTTATTGATACTGACAGAGCCTACGCCTTCGTTATCGATTTCCAGGCGGTCGCTGTTGACAGACTTGGCATAGAAAGCCCCTACCCCTTCCTGGGTAATCTTCACCAGATCAGGACTGGTGATATAAATCTTCAATCTGTTTTTTTCAGAATTACAGCTGACAGGCACCTTGAGTCTTCCCGTCAGACCGATCTTCACTTCGCCGTCTCGATACACCACCTTGATTTTCTCCTTGAGTTTCTGAGCGAACTCAGCATCCTTGATGGCGGAGTAATCCAGTCGAACGCTGCATTCATCACCGTCGTTCTGTGTATAATAGACACTGGCAACCATATCCACGTCGATAGCCTTGAAAGGCTTCTCTCTCAAATCATCCTGCGTAAACTCCAGGCTTCCTCTCATTTCAGAAGAGGTAGTAGAACCCATACTGCAGGAACAGATGCCCATAGAGGCAAGAAACAAAGTTGCCGAAGCAACCCAAATACTCATTGTTTTCATACTCTTTCGATTTTAATTTTTCTATATTCTGATGCTTAGACGCAAAAGAAACCCGAAAGGTTGCAAAAAAGCCCAAAAAGATTGCAAAAAGAGCCTCAATTGTCTTGCAATAGAGCCTCAAACACCTTGCAATAGAGCCTTACTTGCCATCCAATTAAGCCTCAATTAAGGTTTACGTTAGGCTTAATTGAACGTTACGTTAGGCTCTTTTGGACAGCAAGTAAGGCTCTTTTGAAACAAGAAAAACATGCAAAGGAATGAAAATATATCCCCAAAAACTTGCAAGTTCAAGAAATAAATCGTATTTTTGCCGCAGGAATTTTAAAAGCAATACACTATGACAGCATTAGAGTTACAATCAGAATACCAGTCACTCGTCAGCATAATAGCTAACGAAGACTACGAGACAATTAGCAAGGCAGTCAAAGCACTCAAGAAAATATTGTCTCCCAACAAAACAAAGGCTAAGAAAATAACCAAGGCAGACTTAGTTATAGACCCAAGAATTGCAGCTATGACCAAAGGCATTCATACGCCTGAGACATTCGACTACAAAAATGAATACTACAAGGACTATATAAAATAAGCTGATATGATACAGGTTTTCTTAGATACAAACGTGATAATTGATTATCTTGGAAACAGAACTGGGTTTTACGATGATGCAGCAATCATCATGAGCTTAGCAATCAACCAAAAGATAGAATTACACGCAGCAGCTATGTCTTTTGCAACCGCAAGTTATATTTTAAGCAAGAAGAACGACAACGACAGAATAAAAACGCTGATTGCAGATTTCTGCAAAATTTGCAAAGTGGTTGCTACAGATAAAGAGTGCGTGAATTATGCGACTCTATCCGATTTTGAGGATTTTGAAGATGCCATGCAATACAAATGCGCACAGAAAGCAAAGGTTGACTACATCATAACCAGAAACCCAAAAGATTTCAAGACAGCCAACATCAAAGTTAGAACTCCCAAAGAATTCCTGGAAGATATTATAAATCAGGACTAATCGTATATTTGCGCCATATTTTAAAATATTAGAATTATGATTTCAGAAAAAGAATTAAATAGCTATCGCCTGACAAGCATGGAAGAGCCAACAGATGAAATGCTGGCTCAGATTATGCACGAGGCAGCCGAAATATACAACAGAGAAAACGAAGAAGCTTACAGAAGTTATTTTGCCAATATGCAAAAACAGGCTAAAGAACAACGACAAAAATTCAATTTGATACCATAAGAAACGTACCCGGATTTTAGACATTTTCACAACTCCGTTACTGCCAACAAAAGGTAACTCCATAGCACTCAGTACAAAAGATTTTCCGTTTTAAGAATATTTAACCCGTAAATCTACTCTATTTGCAATAATTACAGTATATTTGCACCGTGAATTTGCAGATAGAAGAGTAATAGCATAGCATTCTTACTTTGCAGTTGCCCTAACCACCTGCTAAAAAACATTTATTATTCGAACTGAACTTAAAAATAAGTGTCCGAACTGAACTTAAAAAGCGATTATTCGAACAGAACTTAAAAATAAGTAAAAGTAAAGGTAATAATGAAGTAAAAGTAAAGATAATAAAGTCTAAAATAAAATTAAAACTATTAATAGATATGAAGGTAATCAATTCCAAGCTTGCTGCCATCGGTTTGGCGGCATTTGTTTTCGCATCATGTAGCGACAGCAACAGCGATCCTACTGGTCCAACCCCTAACGTGGAACTTGCAGAGACTATCACTGCAAATCTTACAAGCAGCTCTGCTGCAGAACTCAAAGCTCGCGTTTCAAACTACAAGAACACAACAGCTAATGCCAGAAAGTTCTTCTTCTCAAGAGCAACTCAGACAAGAGCATTTGCTTCTGCCGATAATGTTACCATTCCTGCTGTCCCTAAGGATGCTAGACAGTTGACCGGCGAAGCAGAAGACCTGACTGCCGGCAAGACATATTTGATCACCAGTAAGAAAACACTCGACATGAGCGGTTACAAAGTCGCTGGTACTACCATCTTCGTAAAGGGTAGTTCAAAGTTGATATTCGACGGTTCTATTGCAGGCTGTACCATTTACGTTGACGGCGGTGCCACATTGGAGTACAAGGGCAAAGGTGCCTTGGAGATTCCTGCTGACGCAACCATCATCAACGATGGCGGTACTATCATTGTAGATAATGATATCACTGTAGCAGGTAAGCTGTACGCTAAAACTACAAATAATGGTGGCGGTATCGGTTCTGTCAACCCATACAACAAGAACGACAAGAAGGCCATTATCACTCCTAAGCACAACATTACATTCAAGAAGGGTTCTGAGGCCTACATCGGCGGTTCTCTCCATGCTGTTGAGCTGAACATCGAGGAAGGCGCTACCGTAAACGTAACCAAGCACATCATGAACGCTACAACTGTTAACGTAAATGGTGCTTTGCAGTTCGGTGGCTTCTTGAGAACAGAGACCTTGAACGTTAAGGGCGAGATGAAAGCCAGCGAGAATTCTGCCATCAAGGCTTCAAAGGTATTCAACGCAGAGGCTGGTTCAAACATCACTGCAGATTATATCAACGTTACCAACGACAAGGGTGATGCCACTCTCAATCTGAAGGGCAACTGCCAGATTAATATCAACAACAAGAGCGACATCTACACCAACAATATCGTAACTGATAACGCAAGTGCTGGTCAGATTACCTTGAACGATGACAACGCCATCGCTGTTATCAAGGCTAAGAAATTCACCAACAATGGTGACAACCAGATTAAGGCTTTGGCAACATCTGGAAACAACGCAACCTTCCTTCTCCAGTTCACAGAGAGCTATACTGGCACAACCAAGGAGAATACTTTCGAGGATCTCGATATTGCTGCTTCTTACCTCGACTACGATAAGGCAACTGATGGTAAGGGTGTCAAGGAGAAAGCAGATGGCGCAGACTACAAGGCTTACGGCTATGAGTGGGCTGGAGATCCTGCAACTATCATCGCTGCTCCAAAGCTTGACTTGGTCGCAGAGGACAAGACTCCTAACAATGGTATGTCTGCTACCTGCATCCAGCCAGGAACAAACGGCAAGTTCTATGTAGCTTACCATACAAACGGCAAGGCTTCTAATGGAGCTATCGAGGCTATCAGTTTGGCAAACAACAAATTGACTATCGATCAGAGTGTAAAATCAGACAATGCAACCAATGACTACAACCACATCCTGGTAGATGGCAATACTCTTTGGGTAGCTGGTAGCCAGAGTGGAAACAAGAGCCATGCTGATGAAGTAACAGGTGTAGGTCCGTTCATGGGACAGATTTCACTGAACGGCGATGGTACATTCGCTAACCAGATTCAGATTTCTGCTATCGACAAGAAGACTACAAAATTGGATGCCAACTGTGTAGCTAACTTCAAGAGCAACCACATTGTTGCAACCACCAAGGGCTTCACTATCTTCAATGCAAAGATGAACAAGTGGAACGAGGGTAGCACAGAGGGCAAGTATCTTGTTGCAGCAAACGGCAAGCTCTACGCATTGACAGTTGATGGCACACTGACAGCATATAACGACAATGAAATGCAGGACGTTGCAGCAACATATAATGTCGGTGCAATCTCTCCTAAGGGCAACAAGGCTGTGATTGCTGTAGATGAAGCCAAAGGTGAAATTTACGTCTGCAAGGGCGAGAATGGTATCTCAAAGATTGCTGCCGATGGTACAGTTAGCCAGTTCTTCGATTGCCCAACAATGAAGGCACCAGTACATGCAGACAAGCAGGGTGACGTGAAGGGTTGCGCTAATGGAGTTTACGTTACAGCTAACAACGTATTTGTAGCTTGTGGTTCATACGGTCTGGTTGTTCTCGACAAGAATGGCAAAGAAGTTTGCCACCGTAAGGCATACAACGGCAAGTCTGCCAACTTCGTAACAGTAGATGACAACAACAACATCTTCGTTGCATACGGTCAGAGCCGTGTACAGGTATTCAAGCTTACAGATACCAAGAAGTAATACGAATAAAAGAAATAATCCTTGTTCTCTCCTACTCCTTGCGAGTGGGAGGGAACATTCACCTTATTAGAGCTAAGTTGACTGGCTGAAACAAGAAATACGTTCAACAAGCATGTTAACGAAAAAAGTTAAGTAAATGAATATGAAAGCTATAAATATTAAACTTGCAACGTTCTCATTTGCTGCAATGCTTTTGGCATCTTGTAGCGATTCCGGCAACGATTCTGTCATAGACCCTATCGGTAAAGCTGCTACTATCGTTGGCTCCAACGTAACCACAGAGTATGCAGACCAGCTGGCATCCAGAGTATGGAACTATAAAGGTGCATACGCTAATACAACTACAAAAACTAGAGCTCTGGCAACCAGAGCAGAAGCAGCAGAGCCAGCAGTTCCTGCAGGAACTCCTAATCTTTCTTCTGTAACAAATAAATGGAAAGAACATCCAGGAACCTATGTAGTACCAGCTGGTGAAACCCTCAACGCAGATGGTTACAACATAAAAGGAATGACCATCTATGTAAAAGGTACATTGGAATATAGTTCTGCCTGGGGATCAGGAGCCTCAATCAATGTATTGAGCGGAGGTAAACTGATTGCGAAAGATCACACTGAAGTATTTGGAGACACAAAGGTATCCAACTGGGGCACAGTCGAATTTCCAAAGAACCAGAAAGAATATCTCATCAAGAATACATTCTATCAGAATGCCGGGGATTTAAACGTAAAAGGACACGATTTGAACATACAAGGCGGAAAAACCTCTTTGTTGTTTGTCAAAAACTCCCTCATTGCTGATAATGTTACCATGAGCGGAGATGCCCAACTGTATGTAACAGACAATGCTACTTTGACAGGAAAGTTCGAAATGTCAAACCAGTCACAAGCATGGGTAAACAACATAATGACAACCACCAGCGTGAAGATTCAAAATACAACTGTGCTCCATAGCGGTTGTGCCCTCAAGGTAGAAGGAGATATTAATGCCACCAATGGCACAGAGCTCTCTGTCTTGTATCTGAAGGCAAAGAACTACAGGCAAGATTCTTATGCAAAACTTCAACTGCAAGACCAGAGTATGGTTGACATCGAAGGCAAATACGTGAATCTGAACCAAAACCAAGGTTATGCAGACTTACCGGACAAGGACGGTGTAGCTGTGATCAAGGCAGATGCCTTCTATTACAATGCGCCAGGAAAACAGGGAGATTGGAATCCAGGTGGAGCCAAGACGGTAGATTGCTCTGTTTTCTCCACATCAGGAGATAATGCCCATATCATCTTGGATACAAATGTTATCTATGGAAGTGAAGGGGCTACCACTCCGATTACAGATGACAATACAACTATTGTATGGAACAATAATGCCAATATCCTCTTCAAGGATGATCCAGAAGCCAAGAACTACGTCATCAAGAAGACAGAGTGCAATCCTAACGGTTACAATGCAGACAAGGAGCCTACAAAGGAGCCTACACTCGACTTGATTTCAAGTATCGACTATAATCACGATCACGACATCTCGGCAACATGTATCCAGTCGCTCAACGGAAGACTGTACATGTCTTACCATACCCGTGACAAGAAACACGGTGGATGTATTGAGGTATTCAGTCCTGTAGAAAACAACAAGGTAACACTGGAGCAGTATCTCTGCGATGACCAGAAAGATCTCGACTTCAACCATCTGCTGGCAGTCAAGCTCAAGTCTGGCAAGCGCATGGTTTACTTACCAGGAAGTTCCAACAAGAAGGGTGCTATGCTCGCATACATCCCTATCCAGGACAAAAACCATCTGCTGGCAGACCAATCAATGTCTATCACAACAAACATCAATGGCAAGGACACCGTGATCTACGAGAAGCCATTGCAGTTTATCCAGATGAATCCTGCAACAGCAGAATATAAGAAAAAGGGTTATGATGAGAACTGCGTGGTCTATAACGACGAAACCAACCATCTGATCGTTGCAACCACCAAGGGCTATCTGGTTTACAATGCAGATACCTATAATGAGCTTGACAAGATCAACAAGCCAGGAAAGGTAAAGCACATAGCTATCGGCAATGGTAAGATCGTTACAGTTTATCTGGACAGAGCAGCTACCAACGAGACAGAGGCTATCCCTGCTACCGTGGAAATCTTCGACCAGAAGGCAGAAGACCTCAGCAACCCGATCAACAGCTTCGCCATCAGCACCATTGAACCAAACAACGGTAAGAACGTGGTTCGTGTAGATGATAACAAGATTTACGTTTGCCGCGGTGCTGCCGGTATGTATGTTTACGATATGGAAGGCAACGAACTCTGGCACTACCAGATGCCTAGTCCTACTATCACGGAAGGTGACAAAGCCGGCAAGTATAAAGGTCATGCCAATGGCTGCTACGTAGGAAAGAAGTATGTATATATCGCATACGGCGGATTCGGACTTGTAGTTCTCGACAAGGAAACTCACAAGGTGGTTGCACACCGCGACTTAGTCCACTCTGCCAACTATGTAATAGAATACAAGGGCTATATCTACGTTGCCTACGGTCAGAACAGACTGCAGGTATTCCAACTCAAGAATGCCGATCCTGAGGTTTCTTACTAAATAAGGAATCTGATATATGTTCAATTCATAAGAAATAGATAATAATTATCATTGAGCAATAAAATCAAGAGACACTGGTTGAATGCAGCTGCAACAGCTTGCAGCTGCATTCATAGTGTTTAAACTAAGAGAAAGATGAAGCGAAAATTGATACTATACACTACTGCTGTTCTTCTGATAACTATCGGAGGAAGGGGTGTTATGGCTCAAAATCTGAAGCAAAAGGCAAAGAAGAAAGCATTCAGCCCGAAGATGCTCGTTTATGAAAATCTGAAAAATGAAAATGTACTCAAGCACTTCAAGAATCGCTTCGCACAACTCGATACCCTACTCAACCACCCTATCTGGGTAAAATCCCCGGTCATCAACCTGGGACTCAACAGTCAGCACACGGCTGACATCAGAAACACAGACTCGCTCTACTGGGCCAAGACAGCCCACGAGCAACTGGCAATAGCAAGACACAACGGACTGGAAGTAACCGGACAGGTGTATGCCAGACCCGATGCCTACTTCGATGCCGACAACGACGACGCCGAACAGGTATCAAAATACAAGGTAAAGACCCAGGCAGAACTGGGATGGAACATCATCAACAGCAAGTTCTACCAGGGCAAGGAAAAGAAAGCCAAAGTAGCTTTGGCTAACGAACTCTCCAGGCTGCAAAGCAAGAAGAGACTGACAGCAGACATCTATGAGAAGGCAGCTGAAGAGCTGACCGAACAATATAACTTCTACATCGGTACCATCATCGCTCACCGACTGGACAACCTCGACATCATGAACGAGGCATATCAATACATGCTGGAGAAAGACCGAATCAGCAACGACAAGATGCTGAAGGTGATGAACGAGAAACTGGCAGCAGAATACGATATCTCCATCCTCTGCTCCGACCGAGACATCTCCAACAAGCCCATCTACCGCATGAAGCCAACCCGGATTCTGGTAGATACAACAGCTCTCTGGCACCACATCGACGAGGAAAGCATCGACGCAAGAATCGTGATGGTAAAAGAACAGATTGCCGACAACGACAGCAAGTTGGCTAATTACTTATCGACAACAAGAATCACGCCTTTCGCCAGATGGTCATCCTACTGGCAAAGCAACAACAAGATAAGCAACAACGGTGATATCGGAGTGCGGTTCACCATCCCGATCTACAACGAGAATCCACGCAAGCGCAAGGCTCTCGAAACAGAAAAGGAAATCATCAGAAGCAGCAGAAGCACCGACGTCAAGGAAATCAAGCAGTCGGTAGGCATCCTGCTGAAGAGAATAGAGAATTTGAACCACGCCATCGCCACAGAGGCGTTCCATATAGAACAGACCGGCAAATACATCGATATGAGAAGATTTGCCTACAAGAACCAGAAGCAGGGATACAACTACCTGATGAGAATGGACGAATATACGGGATTCCTCGAAAGCATGGAGAGAATGTATAAGCTGATGTTAAACCGAGGACTTGCCATCATCAATATAGAGAAGGCAGTCAGCATCTACGACAACAATACTATTTTCAGGGAAATAGAACTATGAATGAGTTTCAATATAATAGCACGCCGCAGGAACAGGCAATGTCTGACATGCTCAAGTCGCAGAGCCACCGACTGGCAAGACAGCAGATTATCTTCGCGCTGATCTTCCTGCTCGTCATCGTACTGGCGGCATACTATATCATCACAAGAATGATATGGGTCATCTACGACGGATACATCACCATCGATGAGAACCCGATTTCGGCAGTTGACGATATCTACATTCTGAAGGTGAACAAGGAAATAGGCGAGGTGGTACACAAGGGTGATACCCTCTACTCCTACGTGCTGCTGGGAAACATCGTGAACCAGTATGACCCCAACATCCTGCCTTCGGCTGTAAAGGAAACGCACGACATGGAGGTACAGGCACAGCTGGCAAAAGAAGAAATCCCGGTGCTCCGTACCCGTCTGGCAGAACTGAAAAAGCAAAAGGCTTCAGAGAGTTCGGATATCTACTACGGACTCACCGACAACACCAAGCGCAATGCCCTGGATGCAGAGATTGCCGAAGTGGAAGAAGAACTCAGGAAGCAGGCAAACAAGGTGGAAATCTACGCCAGGGCAAAGAACACCACCTATAACTTCATGGCTAGAAGAGGTGCTGCCACCAACAATGCGGATATGCCCTACTCCAGCAACACGAGCATCTACAGCCATGGACTGATACACTACTGCTGCGCTCCAGCCAATGCCTATATCACCAAGATCAATGTAAGCGACAGGACGCTGGTATTCAAGAGCCAGGAAGTCATGACCATCCAGCATACCGACTACGCTGCATGCCATCTGGGAGTAATCACCTACGTACCCAACGACAAGATGAAGTATATGGAGAGTCCTGACGATGCAGACATCATCATCAACAAGGATCTGGAGCTGAAAGCCAAACTACAGATGGCGGGTCTGAGAGTAGAGGAAATTCCGAAGCATCTGCAGAGTAACTTTTCGAATGATGCCAATGCAGTGGTTGCCGTGTTCACACTGAACCCTGGACAGAGAGTTCCGGCATGGGTGATGAGCAACAAGCTGCCAGTGAGAGTGAGAATCAACAAGATCAGCGCTATGCTCGATCCAAAACCACTGCCGATGTACACCATCCCAGTGGAAAAGAATCAAAATGTCGTAAGAAGTTCGAAGCTGATTTCGACCGACAAATCAAAATAAAGAACCAGAAGAAATGATTGGACTAAAAAGAAACAAACGTGGAGACATGGTGCTCACCATCGACAGCTATGTCGATATCGACTCGACACCAGATATCCAGTCCGACTACTTCGATTGCATATATATCAATACGAAGAGTGAGCGAGCGTTCAATGCTATCCTGTTTGGAGCCAGCCCTATCCTATCGTACAAATGCAGCTACAAGCCGATATTCGTCAACACGGCGGTATCGGGCAAGGGGCAGATCATCGAATTCCTCATCGATGCCTTTGTCAGCGATATGAGCAATGAGAAAGTATATGAGATCATTGACAAGATCAAGGCTGCCAAGGAGAAATATGGCATCAAGCAGGAGGTGGCACGCCCAACTCAGCCCAACGAGCTCTTCACCAACATTCTGAGGTTTCATCTCTCCAGAGACCAGAGAATTCTGTCTCACGTGCTTCTGGAGAAATCGTCATTGGGATACATCAATCCTATCTTCGAGCACTACCACAGCATAGGCCAGTTTCATCTTGCCGAGATGTTCGCCTACATGGATACGCTAGAGGAATATGGCGCACTGCGCAAGCACAAATACCTCATCAAGGAACATCTCTGCCCGAAGTGCAACCACAGTCACCTGCTATACACGGAGTGCTGCCCGAAGTGCGGAAGTTCGAATCTGAAGATCCAGAACATTATCCACCACTTTTCCTGTGCCAACGTGGCTCCGGAAAGTGCATACAATGTGGGAGGAATGCTCATCTGTCCGAAGTGCCACAAGAGACTGAGACACATCGGTGTGGACTACGACCGACCAGCAGTGATCTATTCCTGCAACGACTGTGAGAACTCGTTTACCACTCCGATCACCAAAGCAACCTGCTGCTATTGCGAGAATACCTTCCCTGTCAATGCACTGGTTCCCCGTGATGTGGAGGACTATGAGATTACAGAAGAAGGTATCCGTACGTTGACCCAGAGCGGAATGCTCTTCAGCAACATGACCAATACTTACGATAACTATATGGAGTATAGTCTGCTGCAGAACCGTCTGCGCCGCCAGCTTCTGGAAACCTACCGCGAAGATCAGGTATCAGTAATCGTAGGTAAGATCTGGATTCTCAGCCCGCAACAGGAGACCGTCAAGATCAAGGAATCGATGCAGGCAAAGTTCTGCCGCATCTTCCACAGTCACAAGGTATCGTACAATAACAATATCTTCTACGTTACCTATACGGGATATGACGAGAAGTCTGAGAATGAAGCGCAGCAGCACCTGAGCAAGGACATGTCGAAGGCTATCCGAAAGGTAAGCAACATGATAGAACCCGATGAGCTGATCTGCTGCGTACTCAATACCAAACATAAGGGAATGAGCGGACAATATGATGACTTCTTCGACAAAATGAATCTCATAGAGCTGACTCCAGACGACTACTGCGGATATTCGGAGAATCCGATAACAGATGAAGATACCGTGAAGCAGCAGGAAGAGCGACTCGACATAGCTCCGGAAGAAGACGAAACCGACAAGGCTCTGAAGAGAGTGAAACTCTACAAGGAACTGGTAGGAATACTCGTCGCCATCGCCGGTATTCTCGTCCTCATCGTCATCCTGGCACTCACCATACTGAGATAAGAGAAGAAAGGAAACTGAAGATATGTTTAGTATAGCAGATACGATCAACCGCTTCTGGGACTGGATTGCCACACTCTCGTTTGCGAGCATTGCCAACACCTATTGGTTCCTCTTCTTCATCGAGGTTCCAAGATACTACCTGCTGGAGTATCTGGTGATCTTCAACCGGTTGATGACCCGAAACAAGAGATACAAGGAAAAGGAGCTTGCCCGCTTCTATCTCTATAGAGAAAACCCGCTCATCAGCATCCTGGTGCCGGGTAAGAACGAAGGCAAGAATATCTATAAGATGGTGAAGTCGCTGAATGAACAGACTTACCGGCACTACGAAATCATCGTGGTGGATGACGGCAGCAACGACGACACCAAACTGATATGCACCGACCTCTACCGTGCGGGACTCATCACGCACTATCTGAGATTGGAGACCCGTGGCGGCAAGGCTGCTGCCACCAACTACGGAGCGAACATGGCACGGGGAAAATACATCGTAAGCCTCGACGCCGACTCTTCGCTCGACCGTGACGCACTGGAAAATGTGCTCCTGCCCTTCTACCTCGACAACGAGGTGAAAGCCGTGGGAGGTTGCATCGAGGTGAGAAACTACAAGGAGACGATCTGTTCATCGCTCCAGGCTTTCGAATACCTGAAGCGAATACAGGTGGGCCGCTCCGTAACCAGTGCTCTAGGTATCTACCACATCATCTCGGGTGCCTTTGGCGCTTTCGAGCGCAAGACCCTGAAGGAAGTGGGATACTGGGACATCGGTCCGGGACTCGACGGTGATATCACGCAGAAGATCCGCAAGGCAGGCTACAAGGTGAAATTTGCCGAAGATGCCATCTGCATGACCAATGTGCCAACCAAATGGTACAAACTGTACCGTCAGCGCATCAGATGGTCGAGATCACTCGTGAGATTCCGCCTGCGCAAGCACCTCGACATCCTGCTGCCTTCCAAGAACTGGAGCATCCTCAACTGGTTGTCGAATATGGAAAGCGTGGTGTTCGACTGCGTATTCAACTTCCTGTGGCTGTGGTATATGATTCAGCTTGCCATCACCTACAACAATCACATCGTGGATGTGCTGCTGCTGGGCTACTTCATCCGTGTATGCCTGTCGCAACTGGCATTCATTCTGGTGCTGCTGGTAACGGAAAGAAAGAAAACCGCCTGGTTCCTCTATCGGTTCATGCCGCTCATGTCGCCATACACAGGCTACTTCCTGCGCTTTGCCCGACTGTCGGCACATCTTCAGGAACTGTTCTTCCGCACCTCTTACAAAGATGCGTGGAACCCGAAGAAGACATCGCGCTATGCACAGCTGGAAGGAATCTAAGGTAAAAAGTAAACCAGAAAATAGTAGTAATAATAATTAAAACAATATAGATATATGACAAACAAACCTTACGAGTTTAAGGTTGGAGTGATAGGACTGGGGTATGTAGGTACCCCCCTAGCATGCTTATTCTCAAAGAAATACGATACATGGGGTTATGATAACAATGCGAAAAAGGTAAACAGACTTGCCCAGACGCAGATAAATCAGAACAAAATGCTATCGAAAGCCTTGGCTCAGGGACTGAAACTGACTAGCGACATAGAAAACCTCAGGAAGTGCAATGTGTATATCATTGCGGTTCCTACACCTGTCAACAAGTCGAACAAGCCAGACATCAGCTGCGTAAGATGTGCCACCCGCTCCGTAGGTGCCATCCTGAAAGAGGGCGATATCGTGGTATATGAATCGACTGTATATCCCGGGCTCACCGAGGAAGTATGCGCTCCACTGCTGGAGGCAACATCCGGCTTGAAGCTCAACCAGGATTTCTATGTAGGCTTCTCTCCGGAACGCATCAATCCAGGCGATACCGTACACACCATCGAGAACATCGTGAAGGTAACCAGCGGTTCTACCCCCGAAGCTGCCGAGATCATCGATTCGCTCTACGCTTCTGTGCTGACCCACGGAACCTTCAAGGCAAAGAGCATCAAGGTGGCAGAGGCTAGCAAGCTGATGGAAAACTGCCAGCGCGACGTTCAGATAGCCTTCTTCAATGAAATGCAGAAGATATACGACAAGATGGGCATCAGCATCCAGGACGTTACGGCTGCCGCAAGTACCAAATGGAACTTCGTGCCTGCTACCCCAGGACTGGTGGGCGGTCACTGCATCGCTGTGGATCCTTACTATCTCATCAACAAGGCACAGGAGGTGGATGTGGTTCCATCCCTCCTCTCTACGGCACGCGAGGTGAATGAGCAGATGGCAATATGGATGGCAGGAAAGATCAAGAGTGCCAGCGAGGTAAGAAACTTCGTTCCGGCAGAGACCAACGTTCTCATCCTGGGCTTCTCGTTCAAGCCAGACAGTGATGACATCCGTAACACCAAAGTAGCCGACCTGTATATCAATCTTCTGGGTACAGGATACAGAACCACCCTCTACGACCCACTGGTGGACGCAGAAGAAGTAAAAGAAGAATATGAAATCAAGATTACCGACAACCCTTCCGTGCTCGATCAAAAGTATGAAATCGTAGTCATCGGTACCAATCATAAAATATTTAATAACCTAGACATGAATAAGATTCTCACCGATAAGGGTTTCGTGTGTGATATCTACGGAATCCATAAGGTAAAGGCTTAGGATTGTCGCAACGAATTGCGAGAAATGAATAGTAAATGTAAAGTATTAGTAGTAGATGATATTCACGAGAATATTGAATTAGTTGCTGATATGCTGAAAGGCTTAGACGTTGAGATTCAGAAAGCGGACGGTGGAGCTAAAGCTATCGAACTGGTAGATAGCTTCCAGCCCAACATCATCCTGCTCGACCTGATGATGCCCCAGGTAAACGGCTGGGACGTCATCAAGTACGTCAGAGCCTCTTACGACAAATCGGAGATGGCAATCATTGTGGTTTCCCTGCTCAACAACAAGGACAACATCGACGACTGCTATGAGATGGGTGTGAACGACTATATCTGCAAGCCTATCATCAAGGCACAGCTGGTCAGCTCTGTAGAAACCCATAAAGAAAACATAGTTGAGCCTACCCCCAAGGCAAGCCCAACTATGGTAGCATTGCATAATAAGAATAATGATGATAAGGCAATCTTCGGAATGTAATTGCCCCTACTGCATATCATAAGAAATACGCTCTGCCGGGTCTATAATGCTTTCTGCAATATAGATTCGGCATGAGCCACACGTTCTCTGCCAGGAGGTTCTATGCCATCTAGCGGATAAGGGATTCCCAGCTTCTCATATTTGTAGATGCCCATCGTATGATAAGGCAATACATCTATGCGCTGGATATTGCTGAGCGTAGAGAGGAAGTCTCTCAACTCTTCCAGGTATTCATCCTTGTCGGTAATACCTGGAATAAGGACGTGACGTATCCATACCGGCTTGTGGATCTCGCTGAGATAGCGGGCACAATCGAGTATGTTCTTATTGCTATGAAGCGTCAACTTACGATGCTCTTCATCATTGATATGCTTGATATCCAGAAGAACCGTATCGGTAACGGCCATCAGACGCTCGAATTTCTCAAAAATCTTTCCATCTCTTCTGAAAGGCTGGGCTGATGTATCGAGACAGGTATTGATGCCACGCTGATGTGCTTTCTCGAAAAGTTCGATGAGAAAGTCTATCTGCATCAGGGCTTCTCCACCGCTCACGGTGATGCCACCCTTGTCTCCCCAATAACTCTTGAATCGCTCTGCCTTATCCAGAAGGTCATCAGCTGTCCATTCCTCTCCCACTCCCGTCTTCCAAGAATCCGGGTTGTGGCAGAACTGGCAGCGCATGGGACAACCTTGCAAGAAAATCAAAAATCGGATGCCTGGTCCATCTACTGAACCAAAGCTCTCTATACTGTGAACAAAACCTTTATGCATAACAATTAAGCTAAAAATGCCCGCTAAATATCCTCGGAAAGAAAATCTAGCGGGCAATATTTATTCTTCTAATTGATTAGAGTCTCTCGTGAGCCTGACGAGCGATTACGTCGAGCTGCTGCTCGCGTGTC
>OBCL01000205.1_pt1 | contig 15968 bp, 9 predicted proteins | sample 1495931 | NCBI WGS metagenome assembly OBCL01 (sample SAMN03418275, study PRJEB22391) | human gut metagenome | biome: human-gut; feature: organic feature; material: feces | host: Homo sapiens | place: Tanzania | collected 2013-01
ACAACGGATAGAATGATAGATGAATGGTAGATGTCTGGTAGATAGGCTGGCAGATATAGCTCTCGGAAGCATATCTGCCAGCCTTTAACATGCTCGTAATCTGTAAGTTGCAGCGACACTGGGAGATATGGTAGATTTTTTCGCGTACTGATACTTTACTATGATATATTGCTTCTATATAAAAAAGGGGGTTCCGAATGAACAAAAAAGGCTATGACATTGCTGCCATAGCCTGGATATCTGATGTGAAGTTATATCTTCATCTTGTAACGGTTGCGCAGAATTTTTGCATACGATTCACCCTTAGTCAACTGGTAGTACTTTAATACATACTGCTTGGCTGCCGGATAGTCTTTCTTCTTATTAAAATAATAATTCAACAGGCACCAGCATACATCGTTCATAATAACAGCTTCGTCGCCCTCATACCTCTCTTTATTCTTCAAGAGGTCGTATGCTTTCTTTGCTGGTTTGATAGCAAGCTCAAGAGTCTTGTCTGGATCCAATGCATCATTCTTGCAAACCTGCATTGCGTAATAGTATAAATATGGAGCATATTCAGGGAATCTTTCAGCACCACGCTCATACACCTTAGCAGCCTTAAGATAAGTATCAATCATCTGCTGACCGAAGCTTTCTTCAGCCTGCGATTTCAACATCGATGCGTAGTCAGTGTAATGAGCTACCTGCAAAGAACCCTTAGCATCAAGCGTTTTTATCAACTCCTCGTATGCGTTCTCAGCCTTCTCATATTCGCCCAAATCTCTATATGCCTCACAGATAGCGTTCATCGCTTTAGAGACAGTATTGTCGTCGATATTAGGACGTGCCATGAGTTCTTGCAAGACATCAATACCCTGTTGCTGCTTATAGCGGTTCATCAAGGCAATACCATAGAGATAAATATCCTTATTATTTATCATTGTATCCTTGGTTGCCATCAAACGCTCACCGTATTCGAGTGCCTTGGTAGAGAACTTGTTCTTATACTCTACAAACCCTTCACCCTTCTGTCGCTTTACCAAATCGTAAGCAGCAGTCATGTTGTTAAGTCCGCTTGCCAATATATAGTAATCGGAAGGAAATCTTACCAAACCACTGTCGCAAGTATTCCTCATGAGTGTATAGATCTCAAACTTTTTATTACCATTAGCTTTTTCCAAAAAGGCATATAACATTCGTATTTTAGATGAATAATCGCCAGCCTCTAATGAGTCCTTTTGAGCTTCATCATACAACTGAATACCCTTTTGAAAATCATTTGTAGTAAGACCATATTTATCATACAAACGTGCGCAATTACGACTATATGGGTATGTAGGATTAGCCTCCTTCGCCATTGCGTAGATATTTTCCAGCTTTGCTCTACGTTTACGTACTTCTTCTTGGGCCTCAGTATCGCCCGCATAAGCTCTCGTTGTCACCTTGTCCAAACCAGCCTCTACAAATGACACATACTTATGATACGTCCTGAAGTCGTTGGGAGCCATCTCTATCGCCTTCTTATACCAGTTTACAGCTACAGTAGTGTCATCAGCCCACTTGTAGATGTCGCCCTTGAGCATATAGGCAGGACTATAATGGGGGTCGAGTTCTATTGCTTTGTCGATGTATTTCAAAGCGTATGTGGTATCGCTGACACCCGATTTGAGCCAAAAGGCATTGGCTGCGCCTACGTAGATACGTGGGCACACGCTTTTCTTGGTCTGTTGCGACTCGCAAATCTGCTGCACAATAGGTTCCACCTCAACGAGTGTGTGCGACACAATCTTCTCTATACCCAAAATTGCGGCTTCTACATCGTTGATGGTCTGCACCTTGCGTGGCGAGTTAGAACTTGACGCTTTGCTGGTCTTTGTCTTATTGTCAACCTTTGCTTTCTTTTCGGTCTTCGGTTTCTTCTCCTTCTTGTCCTTCAGCGAGACAGAAGCAATCGAAGGCGCAACAAGTGCGAAAGCGAGCAAGCCTATAGCGATTTTTCTCATGTTCATATCTTGTATAGCTTTAAGAGTGGCAGAGGTGTTGCTTCCTCCGCCCTATTATTTACTTATAATACTTACAACACACCGATTATAGTGTGTACTGCACACCGAGGTTGAGTGTCTGGAACGTGCGCAGCTTCAGCATATTAACGCCAAGCAAGTCTGGGTTGTAACGCACTACGTAGAGCTGCGGTGTGAGCGTCACTGCGATGTGCTTAGCCACGTTCATCTTTATCTTGATACCTCCATTGGCACCCATAAGCGGGCTGGTGTTGTACTTTCTTGGTGAGTACGACATGGTATGCGAACTGTTCACCTTTATCGAACCATCGGGTTCTGTGCTATTGCCTAACGACAGCAGCAACGCCGGACCTGCGAACAACTCCGCTTCAAACATACGATTGCTCTGGTAGCCTGAGCAGAGGTTGGTGACATTCAGCAAATAGTTGAGTGCCACGAAGCCTCGCTTGTAGTTGTTCTTGAAGAGTCCAGTAGTGGTGTATTCTGTGCCATACTCAGTTGTGCCAGTATAGTTGTCCGGCGCAACGCTATTGATAGACAAGTATTCGAACGAAGCACGTACGCCATGCACCTTACCGAAATGTCCTTCAACGAAGGCCTGTGCATTATAGTTGAACGCTGCGCCCTCGTATGTCTTCTTGGTGTTGAACAGCATCGTACCTGCGCCCAAACCGAAGCTAAGCGGAATGCGTGGTGCCTCATGGTCATCTTGCTTCCTCATGCGATAGTTTGTAGCACGCGTATAGGCTGTGAAACCAAGACGAACCACTACTCTTTGGGCGTTGAAACGCTTCACTGCGTCTATGTTGCGATACGGTATTCGGTAGTTATAGTTGGTGAAGCTCGGTTCGAGGAACACCTGCAAGTCGTTGCTGAGGTTATACGAGAGGTGTAAGCCTGCCGTGTAGAACGTACTAATGGTGCGCAGATGGGTCTTCTGCTCTCGCATAATCCAACTAAGACCGCCACCGAATGCCAAAGCCACGTTGAATGGTTGGTCGAAAGAGTAGTTCTTCATAAATCCTAACGGATTGATAAGAGCCTCTGCGGTTGCATCGGCGGTCATATCATGCAGGTCGACAACAGCATCGTCTTGCACTGGTATGCTTAGCATAGCGCGTCTATCCTCGTCCTGTTCGCCCATTGCCTCATGGGTTTTGTCCCATGTGGCGGAGGTGAGTCCTAAGCTAAAACGCACACCTACCGACGGCGAGAACCATTTACCTACAGACATCTTCGTAGAGTGTCCCATCTTTGGACTCACATTTTCACCTCCCACGCACCATGCCATGCCTCCTGAGAGCTCGGCAAACCATGGTGTACGCCATTTCTGCGGATGCCACTGCATTGTGCTGTCCACATATTCAGGGCGGTTCTTCATGTAGCGCATACGATCCTCGATAGAGAGGTTGTTGTGCAGATAGTACACCATACCGATGTTTACGCCATAGAAGCCTCCGAACTTATTGTACAGGTGTCTTGACTTGACACCTACATACGGCTCTATTGTGAGGTATCCTTGCGGACCGGTGAATATCTTTCCCTGCACACCTCCGCGTATTTCGTATCGTGTGCGATGGTTGTCAACTATGTTTGTTGTGTTGTGACGCACGCCAAAGCCAAACACTGTTGACACATCGAGCAGTCGAGACGGACGATAGCCGTCCATCAACGTCGACAGACTATATATCCAGTCGACAGAACCTTGCCACTGTTTATAGTTCTTCTTGTTACCCTCATAGTAGCCATATCCCAATCCGGCTGTAAGGCGCACTGTATGGTAAGGGTTGAACTGCTTACCCACACTCACGTGCGCCATCGTGATTGGCGAGAGGTTATAGCCTGCATATTCTAAGTCTTTATGCAATCCTCCGCCGAAGCCTAAGAAGAGGTGGTCGTACCACTTCTTTCTGAAGGTGTCGTCATAGCCACGATAGCGGTCCTCAAGCACGTACTTGAGGGCATTGAACTCCGTAGCGTAGTTGTGGCGAGTTTTGCCAATGGTGTCTTCCTCGCCCGACTCGTCCCATAGTGAGTCGGGCACCTGTGTGATAGCACGTGGAACGACACTGAACGTTGTCGTTCTTGCTGCACTACAGCTCAAGCCACCTATCAAACAAATCGCTGTTGCGTAAAGGCGTATGATGTTAATGCTCATTGTTCTTGGTCTTATTTGTTATCGTCAGCGGTGTTATCCTTGTTATCTGCCGACTGCACTTCTTCCTTTGTCTCACTTACAGATCCGCTTTCCTCAGCCTTCTTACGGTCGGTGTAGGCTTTGAGTATCTCGAACTTCTTTCGATAAGCCGGAATATCTTTTCGCATATACTTCGACTTCTTACGGATGTCATCGTTCACATTGCCCTCGTTGCGATACAGGCGTATGAACTTAGGCTCCAGATCGAAGCTATGCTGGAAGTAGGCGAGGTAGAACGGCACTTTGCTTACGTCAAGCTGCGGTTCGGTGTTATTCTTTTTATACTCGTCAAGCTGCTTGTAGTACTCTTCAGCCTTCTCGGGGTCGGTGCGCAGCAGTTCGTTCTCCTCTTCTTCTGTGAGTTCTCTAAAACCACTGTTCGCTGTCGAGTATTCATCTATTTGCGGTTCGCGTCCCCACTCGTCAGCCCATATAATGCCTTTCAGATACCACTTCTTCGGGTTGTCGTCGGGCATACGGTCGATAAGAGCCTCACATTCTTTACGCGATTTGTTAAGGTATCTGTGCAGCTCGGTGTAGATGATAGCACGGTTGGCATCACCCGTACTGAACACGTAGCGTTCTGCTTCCTTTATCTTTGCCACCTTCTCCGGATCGGTTATATCGCCCTGTATATAGGACGGGTAGCCTTGCTGGAATGTGATGAGCATACGTAGGCGCTTTGTAGCTTGCTGCTGCACATTTTTTTTCTCCAACATCTCGATGAAGTACATCGCGGTGTCGAGCTTTGCCTCCTGGAAGTACATCACGGCTTGGTTGAGCACCAACTGCTCGCGGTTTATCGTCACGGGGTTATAGCGGTCGCTCATATCCTTTTGGTTCACACCCTTACGGAAGTCGATAAACGGCTTCAGAATGTTCACATCGGGCATACCTCTGCGACTTGCCATCAGTGCCATTTGGTTAGCCACGTATGGGGCAAGCTTCAGACGTGTATAGTCCGACTGCGCAATGATGTGCTTGTAAGCAAGAGTTGTGATGGTGTCGAGCTCTAAGCTATCAGTGACTGTAGCCAAGAGGTTGAAGTAGTCACCGTTTGACATCTTCTTCTCGCCAGAGATGTATTCGCGCTTGTTTGCGAAGTAGTTCTCCACTGCCTCTTCTGCGTTCATAATATGCTTTCTCTCGTAACGATACTTCACAACCATGATACGCAGGTTTTCAAGAATAGGTACGATGTCGCTCTCGAAGAACGGCTGTGTCTTCAACATACCAAACACCTCATTAGGCTTGTATGTCTCGATGGTGTTCTTCACCACGTCGTACACCTCCTGATTGCCATTCTTGCCAACTTGCTCAAGCACGTCTTCCCATGTAAACACGCGTGGTTCGAGTGTCGACACACGTATATCCGAGCTCAAGTGGCGTTTCAGAAGATTTCGAGCCACAGTCGCACGCTGTGTAGCAAGTCGGGTGTTGAGCTCCACACTACCCTCTGGCGAAGCACCGCCCTGCACCTGTACGTCCCAAAGCAGATCGCCATACGACTTCAGCTCCTTCACGATGGTTTGTAGCTCTACTGTGTTCGTCGAGTCGTTGAGCAGCACATCCTTACCCACAGCGAACTTCAGCCTCAAGTTACGTGGCACGGGAACCAGATTCTCTTCTGCAGCCTCCTGGAAGTCGCTCGTGAGTGGCATATCGGCAGCCGTCACAGAGAAGTCGAGAAACTTCAATGGCTTGAACGCAAGGCACGAGCCGGTTGTCATCTCTCCGCTATCCCATGTACGGTGATGATAATCCTCGAGCACAACGCGATAGCTTCCTCGGTATGTCTTCTCCTTATCGGGCTTTTTAAAGGGGACCTTGGCAATATAATTCACCTCCTTATCGCGCTCCAAAACATACGATGGGTCGTAGCCACGAGCCACCGAATCGTTCTTCATATAGTTGAAGCCCATACGCTTATCCTGCTTCTTATGATACTCTGCGCCCTCAAGTATTATGGGCTGCAGATAGGCTATAGTGTCTTCGGTCTGACAGTCGACAGCCATCGGTTGGCAGATGATGCGCGACTTCTCTGTGGTGTAACCCGCTGGGAAGTGTAATTTGACAGTGAACGTCACTCTATCGCCGGTGTCCATACCTGGCACGGGCTCCATCGTGGGGTTGGTGTTGAGATACTTACCATCGACAACGGTCTCATCAAGAATTTGGTCGCTACTCTCAAGCGTCACCATGAACTTGTCTTGTCCCGACTTTATCTCTACAGCCTTTGCACCGTACTCCTCGTCGAAGACTACAACGCCCTGACCGCTCATGAGGAACTCCTCAATCTCACCATTCGACTTAGAGGGCTTGAATGCTATGCCGAGCGAACGTAGTTCTTTCTCCAATGCTTTCGGATCGCCACTGAACACCTTCGTGTTAGCCGAGTTGATACGATTGGCTGCATCAAGAGCCTTTTTGATAGAGCGGAATGATGTACAATACAGCACTGTCTTTGCAGCAGGATCTGGCTTGCCCTTCTTACCCTTCTTCAAGTACACCTTGATCTTCACCTTACGCGAACCTCCGTCGTCCTGCTGCAGAACGGCAGCCGTAGCGGTGAAGGTGACAAGCAGTATAGCTATCAGCGCGAAGCATATATGTCGTAAAAAGTTTCGTTTCATTGTTATTGTGTGTTATTATATTATTTGAGGATGTAAGCCACTGAGATGCCTATGCGTTGTGGCATGAGGTAATAACCAGACGCGTTCGGTCTGTTGAGTCCGCCTACCACATAGTCGCCGTAGTTATCTCCTGCGAAGTATTCCTTACGATTGTAGCCTACAGCAGCCACTCCGGCGTGGAAGTCGATAAAGAGTCGCTTCGTGACATTCATTACGTAACCAAATGTGATGCCACCACCGTAAGCTATTCCTTTGTACACTTTTCCTTTTATAGAAGCATCGTAAATTGCACCTACGCCTCCAACGCCAACGAATAAGCTATGCATCGGACGTCCTGAGAAGTAGTATCTGTATTCGGGCTGTGCTGCCAACAACTTTATGTTCTTGCCATACGGCTTATTACATCCGAGCACATTGAGTCCGAGGGTCGACCAGTTGCCGACCGTCATCTCCAAACCGACGCTTGGTATCATGCACGCATCCATAAGCACATCGGTGTTGACGGCGAGCTTCTGCGCCCGAGCGGAGAACACTGCCGAGAGCATCAAGAATGTCAAGAGTAATTTCTTCATTTTTACTATGTTATGTTTAAAGGTGCGGCATCGCGCTGCACCAGCGTGTTGCTTTATATATTGTGGGGCTTTGATATTTCTACTTTAGTGGGTGCTGCCCTATCGTGGGCTACACCAGTTGTATGTTTTAGGGTGTTTGTTGGGTGTTGGAGTGTTTTTGTCTGAGAAATCATTAAGAGTGGGTATGGCTTAACGCCACACCCGCTCTATAATTATAATGCTTATTCGAGTTCGATTACGCGCTTCTCCCACGGAGTGAGCTCGCCATATGTCTGAATCTGCTCTGGGTCAGAAACTGAGATTACGATGTCATACTCGTAACCAGCTTGCCAAGGCTCACCATCGACCGCAACACCAGCAGTAGTCTTGAATACTGGCTTAATCTCGTACTGTGCTGCCTTGTACACCTTGTCGGGTGCATCGGAGAGGTAGTACTCTACACGCAAGCGGAAGATACCCTTGTTAGCTAATTCTGCAGCGTCTGTACCAAGGTAGCCATTGTCTTCATACTTGTAAGAGCCGTCATCGTTAGTACCAATCTTTGTCGGTACAGGGAGGAGGAAGCCGTCACCAACAGTAACCTTTGTGTTATCGCCGAGGTACGGACCATTAGCTGGGTTACCGATAGTATTGCCGTCCTTGTCCTTCAACTCGAAGGCAGTAGCCTCAGTCTTATGGTTATTAGCAGTAGTCCAATCGACAACAAACTCGCCTTCCTTACCCTTAACATCGTCAGTCAAAGCATCGAGACGATTGTCGAGGTCAGCAATAGTAAGTGTACCTGCGTCAGCCACATTGAGGAGCTTAGCCGACTTGATACCCAGCTTTGCAACACGAGTATTTTCGCCGCTACCCTTTTGGAGGATGATGTTGAACTTCATGAGCTTGTGCACGAAAGTGAGATTCGGACGGCTCTCCTTGTGTGCCTTATCATCCCATGTTCCACCGCCTTCCACTACGCGCTTCTTCTTGTCGCGCAGATACTTTGCGCTGTAAGCGTCCGCCTTGTCAGGATCATCTGGTTTTACGAACGACTTACCCCAGATAAGATCGGTTGTGCCGTCCAGACCTGTTACCTTCACGCTGTACTTATTGCCGTTGTGCACCACATTCGCTGAGTAAGGATAATAGCCATAGAATGTATAGCTATACTGGCTACCCATCGGGTAATAGTGATTAGTTTGTGTTGTGCCACCATTCTCGTCGAAGAGTGTAAGGTTTGTGACACGCTTGCCTAAGTCGGCATCCTCAGAAGTCACAGCTTTTGCCTGAATATTCTTCAACCAAAGGAAGTTAGGGTTGTCGTTGCCTTCCTGCCAAGTAATTTCCTGCTTAGCTGCAATCTTGCCAGTAGCAAGACAGAAGAAGCCGAGGTTCTGGTTGGCAGGTGTATCGAATGTGCCGTCATATCTGCCGTCGGCGCCAACATTGCCGAGCGATGCGCGGGTTTTGTTTGCCTGCTGACCAGCAGAAAGCACGATAGGCACATCAGAGTTCAGTCGCTGATTGTTGCTACCGCCAGCGAGGTCATCCTCGTTTGTGCAGCTGGTCATAAGCATGGCAGCAGCCATTCCCATTAAGAATATATGTTTATTCATTTGTTTGTTGAATTTATTGTTTTTCTAAAAAAACGTTTATTCACTGGGACTGTTGAAACACTCGTCTCTTCCTCGCCTTTTGCAGCGAGGAAGAGAGTTTATATGTCTCCAATCCCTTTCTGCAGGGGCAAGCCCCTACGCTTTATATATGCACCCTTACGCGGTTGCATACTCAAATAGAGATTCTTATCCGATGTCCTGATTAAGGAGCAGGAGTTACAGTAGGCTCAGTGTAGATGCCTCCGTTCGGATCGCGGTCGTCGTCGATATCGATTGAACCACCATCAGCCCAAGGTACGAGAGTAGCTGTAACTCTGATGTCCTCAAGACCGTAAACAGTGATAGTAACCTTGTAAGACTTACCCGGCTCAAATTTCTTTACACCGTCCATCTTGATAACAGCCTTCTGCTCGAGAGGCATAGTAACCTTAGTCTCACCAACCTTCTGAAGAACATCCTGAGAAAGAGCGATTGTAAGAGGATACTCTGTCTCACCAGGAGCAACGAGGAGAGCCTCGCCTATCTTGATAACGTCACCAACAGTAGCTGCATCATCATCAGCAGGCCATGTCAAAGAAACAGGCTGAAGAGGATCGAGTTGTGCATTGTTGTCTGCTGCAGTTGCATTACGCTGTCTCAAAGTGAGAGCAGAAGCATTGCCTGTGAAAGTAAGGAGTTCAGCAGCCTCCTTAGTCGCGCCTGTGTAAGCTACTGTAAGAGTACCTGTTGTCTTTGAGTCTACAGAAACACCTGTTACCTTAACAGCGTCTGTATTGCCACCTGCTGGGAGACCCGCTGTAGCCTTAGATCCTGCACGTACCTCGAATGTGAAACGTGTGAGGAGGTGGTTGAATGTGATGTTCGGCTGAACGCCCTTACGTGCTGCATAAGCAGAGTAGAAGTTTTCAGCATAGCCACCAAGCTTAGTAACCTCATCAGTAGAAGGAACTGCCTTGCCTGCCATGATGTCCTGCGAACCATCAATCGTGATATCAACAACACGCTTTGTAGCTACATTTGCTTCTACTTCTGTACCGTCGTCACCAACAGTCTTTACAGCAGGTGTACCTGTTACAGCATCATCAACGCGATAGCCCCAGAAGTCGTAGTTGCCGCTAACCGGGTAGTAAGCGATAGTGCCATCAGCTGTAGTAGCCAAACCAGATTTTGTATTGTCAGCTGCATTAGGAGCCTTGAACTCCTTGTTGTTGAACACCTCTGTTTGAGCAGCTGCTGTAGCACCAACAGCCGGAGACTTGTAGTAAGCAAGATCCATGCTACCCTTCTGGAGCATGTACACCCAAAGAGTCTGGCCTGCCCATACGTTATCAACGCCGTCAGTCATGCCACCTACGGTACCAGTACCACGGGTCTGAACCTTAGACGAAGCAACGCCGAGACGAATCTGCTGTTCAGATACGTTCTCATTTCCACCGAGAGTGTCATCATTTGAGCATGCTGTCAGCATACCAGCTGCAGCCAATGCAAAGAAAAACATTTTCTTCATAGTCGTGAAAAATTTAAATTAATAAAAAGTTTTTATAAAAGATTGTCTTATTCCTATTTTAATATCCATTGATGTCAGGGTCGTTAGGATCTTTGTCCTGGTCGATATCAATATCGTCACCCTTGCCCCATCCGTCAACGCTTCCGCTGATCTGGATCTTCTCCAAGCCGTAGACACCAATCTTCACATTATATAATAGACCTTTCTCGAAGCTTACTTGCTCGCCCTCTTTCTTAGCTGGCGTGATTTTGTATTCGGTCTTGTGCTCCTTCATCTGACCGTTAGGTCCGTCGGGGAATTCGTATGTGAGCGTCACTACGTACGACTCCTGCGGAGCCACGAGCAAACCAGCACCGAGCTCGACGGATGCCTCGTCCATCTTCTCCTTTGTAGTAGGCACGTGTGTGACGCCCGGCACCACTTGGCTCTCGTTGTCCGCCCACTCGTCCTTCCACTTTACCTGATAGCCTTCATCTCTCAGCCCAGGTTTAATCTTTCCATAGACATTGTGCGTCTCTCCAGATTCATCGGTTTCCTTTTGGAACTCGCCAAGTTTCACCGCCTTTTGCAGCACATCAACCGCATTCTCGGGTTTGAACACGAGCTTACAGTCTTCAATGTTACGGCTTGCTACGGTGAGTGTGCCCTTTGTCAGCGTCATCACCGAAATATCCTTTATCACTACGTCCTTAGCCGACGAAGCACCTGGATAAGCAAAGAACTTCAGCATCGTGAGCTGATGCTTCATATTTACGACGGGGTGCACGTTGCGGTGTGCCGCAAATGTGCTATAGTTACCAGGTATATTTAGTATCTTTTGCTTCTCCTCTTCGGTCAGTCTGGCTGCCTTTTCGTAGATACCACCTTCGGCGAAGTCGGCTTCCGTAAGCGGAGTCTTGGCTGCGCCCACGAGTACATCCTGATAGCCGTCGATTTCTATGTCGTAAGTTATCTTATCCTTTTCGCGCGTATAGTTACTCAAATCAAGATCGTCTACGAAATAACCGAAGAAGTTGTAGCCCACATCCTGATAACGAGAGCTGTAATAGATGTCTTCAGGATAGTCCTTGGTGAGCACATTCATTGTGCCGATAAACTGGTCGGGCTCGAACTTGAACGGCATACCCAATTTGTACTCTGGTCCGTCGAGCAGACACGATGTGTTGTACTCGTCCATGTTGCCCCTGCTCGCATCTTGAGCATAGCGGTATCTCGACATAGAGGGTTCCTCCGTGAGCACTCCCTGTCCGCCGTTTGGATCGGCATCGTTGTAAGCACGGAATGCGAAGATGTTGAACTTAGCATTCAAGTACTTGTCGCGGTTGTATGCCACGGTCTCCATTGGTTCGAACGCACCCGTACCACGTGTGCCCACAGAGCCACGTGTGTCGGACACTACCGAGAAGTATGCCGGATTACTGGTATATAGCAAAATCGATGTCTTGTCGATGTTGACATCCTCATCGTTTGTTGGCGGTTCTCCCTGCGGCAGGTCCAAGTCTGGATAAGAGACATTGCACGACGCTGTGAGCAGCAGTGTTACTGCAGCTGTCAAGATGTTAACAATATGTTTCGTTCGTTTCATCTTATAGGTTATTTTTTAAATGTCGATATTTATATCGGAATCCGTTTGTATCCAACGATCGAGAGCGTCGCCACCCTTGTCTATGTTACCGACCGTTTTTCCATCAAGAAGTATTTCGGCACTGATGTTTATTGCTCCGTGTTCGCCATTGCGGTACACGTACTTGTTATCAGATGTCGTAGTCATCAGTTTTGCCTTGTTCAGAGTGTTGTAGAGGTTTATGATGCCTTGCCACTTCTGAGGGAAGGTCTGTCCTGTTTTCGGGTTGTACACTTCTGTGTATATAACCACCTGCATTATACCAGGACCGTATATCTTCTTGCGCACATCTGCTAAAGTCTCTCCGTAACCGCGCTGCACATTCACCACGCCCGTCACATTGATATTGCCGTGGCAAGCTATGCGCTTGTTCTCGTTGGTGTCGTTGCCATCGTCGCCTGGGTTGCTCGGCTTGATGTCGGTCTTGAACAGCATCTTGCTTGTTTTGGTTATGTCGAGATAGCCTGTGTTCATCTTTATATAAGTAGGCACACCGCTTATCTCTGCCCATACCTCCGTCACCTTAAACTCCACCTCATCCGTGTTCTTTACGATGTTGAAGTTGATGTCTATATTCTGCGAGAGTATCTTCGGTTTGAACTCGAAGGTTGTCTGACGGTCGGCGCGTACTCGTTGCACTACTGTTGAGTCGTAATAGAGTGGCTCCACATCGGGCTGTATGTACTTCGCGTACGGGTTGAAGTCTTGCCAAGCTAATGGTTTGTTGAGCTTTGGGTCTTTTATGTCATACACCTTATAGCTCAAGCCTACGTTCTGCAACGGGTAGTCTTTAGCATCATTTTTCATGAACTGCTCAAGCTCCGAGTAGTCGATGGCTGGGTTGTCGAGCGGGAATGTCGCAAACTTATAATAACCGCGCGGAATCTTTACAGTCGGCGTAAACGGAGGGGGAGTCGTTCCAGTACCAGGCTCTGTCGGTTCGGTCGGCTCGGTTGGCTCAGTCGGCTCGGTTGGCTCAGTCGGTTCGCTTGGCTCGCTTGGCTCGGCAACACCTGTATTGTCACCGCCACCTGTGTTGTCACCGCCTGTGTTGTCACCCTCGTCTGGGTTTTCGTTCGGACGGTTTTCGGGTGTGATGGTCGTCTCACCGATGAGGCGCAGTGTGAGGTCGTCGGTGTTCACCTCTGCCACCTGCTTCCACTGTCCCACGACACGATAGCAGAGCACACCCATTCGATTCGGCTTGTCCTCTGGCTTATTCCATGTATATGTGAAGTTGACATCGCCCTGATGTGGGTGATCTCTTTCACAAATCTCTACCTCAGCACATGAGGTGAGTGTTGCTCCAAGAAGGAGTGTGTATAATAACTTCTTACTATTCATCGCTTGCCTCCTTTCCTGGTTCAGCAGAAGGCTGATTTGTTTCCTGTTGAGATGTCGTAGGTTGAGATGTTGTGGGTTGAGATGTTGAGACTTCCTCTGCAGGAGTCTGTTCCCCTGCTGAGGTCTGCTCCTCTGCTGGAGCTTCATTTTCTGCAGGAGCCTGCTCTTCTGCAGGAGTCTGTTGCTCTTCAGTAGGAGTTCCTCCCTCTGTAGGAGCCTCGCCCTCTACTGGGGTCTGCTCCCCAGTAGGCTCGGTGGTTCCGTTCGGTTCGGTAGCCTCGGCACCTTCGGTTGGCTCTGGTTTCTCTTCCGCCTTTTTGTCCTTATTTTTCTTTTCGGCTTTCAGGCGTTCCTTCTCCTTCTGAGCCTCAACAGCCTTTAGTCGGTCAGCCTCCGCCTGCTTGCGGTCAGCCTCTGCTTTCAGCTTGGCGTTCACTATGCGCATCGAGTCAGCCTTAGCGCTATTGACAACAGCCACAGAGTCGTAAACCTGCCAGAACTCCTTATAGATGACAGACTCAACAGAATCTCTGTTATGCTTATTGATAGCATCAACAACGCGCTGGTTAGCGATACTGTCAATTCTGTACTGATATTGTGCATCGGCATCGTAACGCCAACGATATTTCTTCGTGATTGGATAGCTGCCAAAACGATACACGAATCCTACACGTGCCGCAGTGGGCATCGGGAACGGAACAACCTTCCACGAACCTTGCTTGGTGCGTGTGTAGCAGTTGTCGGCACGATTGTATATGAACTTCTCCGAGTTGACTGCGACGAAGCCTGCATCGAAGCCGAGGTCGAGGTCGAGAGTATTACCTGTGCGGAAAGCGTAGAGAGGTTTTATTATACCGTATGTAATACCAGCCGACAATGCTTTGCCTTGATGTCCTTCTCTGCCAAACTTTATCGAGAAATCGCTGAACGACATGTACGCACCTCTATAATATGTAGTCTTCGGATGCTTCACCACACGGCGACGGCATGAGAAGAGACGGTCGATGAAGCCGGTATGCGCGGGTACCTTATTATTTATCTGACGGGTACGCCAATAGTTGCGGAAGTCGGCACGCACCTCCGTAATGTTATAGAAAACTCGGTTTTTGAATGTTGCTGGTGTATTCCACTTTGTCTTTAACGTAAGTCCAACAGCCCAGCGGTTCCAGTTGGTCGATTTCACATCGAATTCTACACCCAGATTAGGAGTCAGCAAAGTCCAATCGACAGCATTGGTGCGCAGTGAGATACGCTCAGCAAATGTAAGCGTGTCCACACCAGTCCTGCTCTCGAATATCTGAGCCTTGCCGATTTGCGGAAAAAGCACCGCAATTATCAAGAATATAGCGTAAAGCCAGTTTTTTGTTGTCTTAGTCACGTTGTTTTTATTGATGGTTTTAAAAATTGCCGTCTCAACAAGCTTTTAGCATGTCGAAAACTGCATTGATTTTCATTATAACAACTCTATTTCATCAATTATAACTAAAAAATAGTTATGTCACGGCTGCAAAGTTAAACTATTTTTTCAATTAAACCTAATTTTTATCCTTAATTTTTCACCTTACCCCTATTAATATTTTATTGCAGAAGCGCATTTACCCCCCCCATTTCGTTGTGTCATAGGACGCAAAAACCCTCGTAAATACGGCATTTTCAACAAAAAGACGGGAGCATAACTCAATAATTGTTTTTTTTTTTGTACTTTTGCCTGTTGACAAGATTTTTGAACAAAAATAGACGCCTTGTACACTCGTTTACTCGTCTACTTGTCAACTTATCCACTCGTGTACTCGTTTACTCGTACACTTGTCAACTAAAAAAATAAAAAACATGGACGACGAGAAAAAAGACATCATGCCAAGCGATCACTCCGACTACAAACCTGTCAACCGTTTCGACGCTTCAGCAGTGCATCACCTCAGTGGTATGTACCAAAACTGGTTTCTGGATTACGCCTCATACGTAATCTTAGAGCGTGCCGTGCCTCATATCGAGGACGGTTTGAAGCCTGTGCAACGACGCATACTCCACTCGATGAAGCGCATGGACGACGGCCGTTTCAACAAGGTGGCTAACATCGTGGGACACACCATGCAGTTTCACCCTCACGGCGACGCTTCCATCGGCGACGCTCTTGTGCAGATGGGACAGAAGGACTTGCTCGTCGACTGTCAGGGCAACTGGGGCAACATCCTCACGGGCGACCGTGCGGCTGCACCGCGATACATCGAGGCACGACTCTCGAAGTTCGCACTCGACGTGGTGTTCAACCCTAAGACCACCGATTGGCAGCTCTCCTACGACGGACGCAACAAGGAACCGATTACGCTGCCGGCGAAGTTTCCGCTCCTGTTAGCGCAGGGCGCGGAGGGCATTGCCGTGGGTCTGAGCTCGAAAATCCTGCCGCATAACCTCGTGGAGATATGCGATGCTGCCATCGCCTACCTGCGTGGCGAGGAGTTCCACCTCTACCCCGACTTCCCCACGGGC
>OBCL01000206.1_pt1 | contig 15965 bp, 12 predicted proteins | sample 1495931 | NCBI WGS metagenome assembly OBCL01 (sample SAMN03418275, study PRJEB22391) | human gut metagenome | biome: human-gut; feature: organic feature; material: feces | host: Homo sapiens | place: Tanzania | collected 2013-01
AATAAGTGTAAACACCCATGAAGCAGGGTGTGCATGGCGCAAAAAAAAAAAGGATGTGGCAACGCGGTGGTTGTCACATCCTTGGGAAAGTGAATATGAATAGAAGATTTTTTCTTCTTGGGGTTGCGCGTGTGTGCGCTTAGTTTTGCGCGGTGTGATGCACAAACTTCAGCGCAGGGGGGATTTTATTTTACGCGCTTAATGGTAACGGCACCATTGGCAGTGATTTGCTTTTCAAGGAATACGCCCTTGAAGGGAGCAGCGTTGATGCGTTGACCGCTCACGTTGTAGTATTCGCGACGGAGCACGGGAGCTGCTGCATTGGGTGCAGACTGCAAGGCCTTGATGCCTGAAGTGGCTCCGGGGTTAAGGTCGATTACGTAAGCACGGTTCACAGGAGCGTGGTTGATGGTGTCAGAAAATTCCTCTTGCATAAAGCTAAGGAAGATAGAACCATCGTTGTTTGCGGAGACAGTACCTGTGATTACGCTATCGGGCACTACTACGTAGTCTGAAGTGAAGTAACGGTCGGCATTGATTGCTTTCTTGGCGCTTGCTACGCCAAAGCCGTCGTCGCCGTCGATGCCACCAAAGTCGCCATCACCATCGCCACCACCATCGATATCGCCGTCACCGCCAACCTCGGTAGGTACGTCGAAAGAATATTTGGTTTTGAGGAAGAGTGCTGCTGCTTCGCTGCGCTGATTGATGTAGTCGTAGAAATTGAGCACGGGTTCTTCGGCATTGGGCTTAACAACGTAGGTGTTACGTACATTGTCCAGCATGGGCGATGCGGCAAAGAGTGTACCATCATTGGTTACGCTGGTTGCGCTGTGGTCGGTGAGGTCTTCGCGAATATTGGCGATGAGAGAGTCTTGTGTAAGATCGAAGAGAACGGGGTTATATACCACTTCGCCTCCAAAGCCTCCCATTTCGGGATCGTCAGCTTCGCTAGAGAGTACACGGCTGACAGTAGTGCCGAGATATTTGCCATTGCGCGAGAGGTAGAAGATATTCTGCAAGAACGAGGTACCCTTTGTGGCTGCGAAGAAGCTTTCTTGGTAGGCTTCGAAGTCAATATCGTATTGTTCGCACAGCTTTTCGTAGCGCAGTGAGTCGGTCTGCCATTTCGCTTTGTTCTCGCTAACGTACATCCACTTAAGGGGATAAACGGGGAGAGAGTCGCGGGGAATGAGACCTGCGTTAACCTGGTCGAGCTTGTCGCGATATTCAGCAGCGGCATTGTTATAGGCGATGGTGTCGGCTTTGGTGTAATATTGTTCGGGTTTGGGGAACCATATATCAGAAGGAATTGTAGGTTCGGGCTTAATTTGCTTTGCCAATTCGCCGTCCCAAACGATGCCTTCGCCAATTACCTTGTAGCTCCATGTTCCGTCTTCGCCTTTTTTGTAAACGATGGGGTAGATAAAGAACCCCGAGCAGTCTACGATCATACCCACGAGGGTCTTGCCATCGTTAGAGATGTCGTTGACGGTTACGTGTTGTGGGTCGCGTCCTGAGAAGTCCTTTGCGGGGAAGGGAAGTTTTTCTACGCTATATGAACCGTCAGACTGGCGTGTCCAGAGCACGGGGAAGCTTTGCAAACCTTCGTAGGCGCTTTCGGCATTTGTGGCTAATGAGCCTACAATGAATTTGCCATCGTCGGTGATGGCATCGGCACTACTGTCGATGGTGCCCGCATCTTTTGTGTTGGGAAGCGTCACTTTGAGACCGCTTTTTAACCAGTAGCATGCGTTGTAGCCGTCGTAGCCCACGAGTGTGCCTTGGCTGCTCAATGCGTGACCATTGCCAGATCCGCTGAGTACGGGATCTTCTTCGCTTGCATGTACGTAATATTCTTGATTAGTGAGGCGGTTGCGTACGATGATTTCTCCGTCTACAGATTCGGCTACATATACGCCGTTGTCGGACATGACGCTGAAGATGTTTCCAACGAAGTTGTCGCAAACTTGTGCAGAGGCTGAGCCCATTGCGAGGACTGCCATTGCTGCGGTGAGTAAAGTTTTCTTCATATGGATAAAGTTTTTAGAGTGTTACGTTTCTTGTCTGTGGGGAGCACGTTTTGTATGAGGCAAGGCGCTTTTGTGTGAGCGCCTTGCGCTATTTTTTTATTTTACGTGCTTAATGGTTTGAGTGCCTTGTGTGGTTTCGATGCGTTCGATGTAGGCACCATTTTGGGGTGCGCGGTTAATGCGTTGGCCTTGCAAGTTGAAGAGTTTGCGGCTTAAGATTTGCGCTCCTGCGGTGGCTACATTGTTGATACCCGTAACGCAGTTGATGTTGAGCGATTCGGCATTGAGCACATCGGCATTTGCTACGTCGTCGGTGGGACGGTTTACAAAGGCTACTACACTCACGTTTTTGGCATTCCAAGTTTCGGGAATGGTGTAGGTGTAGGTCTCGGTGTAAGTGTCGCCTGTCCAGTTGATGCTGTCGCCTGTGATGCGTGTAATGGCATCGCGGTAAACGTGGTTGTGTACTTTCTCGCCTGAACCTACTTGACCTGCCTTGGTTTGAACCTTATCTTCGATGAGTTCGACAGTGAGGCAAGATTTGTCATAGAAAGTAGTGAAAATCTTATTGCGTTCGCCACTCACGGTTGTGGTGAGTTGGCGTGTGGCAGGGTCGTAGTGATTTTCGATGTTTACTGACACAAAAGCGGGAGTAGAAGTGGCAATGTTGAAGTAGGGCTGCAACACCTTGAGGTTGGGGGCAACTATACTGCCGCTTCCGCCTTTGAGTAATGAGAAGGCAGGCTGACCTGCATAGTCGTTATTGCCAAGCATGCGACGGTCGAACATACCCATGGGGGCAGCTTGTGCGCCAAACTTTTGCAAGCTATATGAGGTTTGCTCTGTGAGTTCATCGGTCTGATAACCAATGTGGTGAGCTACCCAAACATAGTCTTTGCGTCCGCTAACTAAAGCGTTAAGCACATCGTGGCCTAAGGGGCAGTTAATGCACTTCAATGTGGTGAAATGCTCGATGAGTGTTTTACGGCTGTAAGCCTCGGTGTATGTGTAGATGTTTGCGGTCAGCGTGTCGTTTGCTTTGTATTCGTTGTCAGCATCCATCCACACTTTGAGGGGTACGATACCCTCGGGCATGTTAGCAGAGTTGATTGTCACATCGATTGCTTGCACCTCTTCGGGATAGATTTTTCCTTGTACGGGGATGTCGTATACTTTGCCATCGCCAAAGCTGTAGTGCATGGCAGGGATATCTACTTCTTTTTCGCCATAATTGTTGATGCTAATGGTAGCGCTAACGTTGTCGCCTATGCGGGTATAGGGATTGGCGAAGGTGCATTTTTCAACGGCAAGGTCGTTGAGGGGAAGGTCGCCACTGATTTCGGCAACAACCTGAATGCAAAGAGGTTCGTAGCCATAGTTTGTGAAATTCGCCCATGCGCTTCCGTCGTAGAAGAAGTTACCATTGGGGTTGCTAACGCCGTCGCAATAAATGGCACCGCCAGCAGGCACTTTACCATTGTAGCCCACGTAGAGGTCTTTACCTGTGATTTCGATGGGTTCGACAAATGTTACTTCGTTCCAACCCGCCTTGGCAGTTCCCACCTTTGTGGGGCGGTTGTTAATAACGGTAGATTTGAGGTCGTATCGTGCCCATGCGTAGATGTTGCTAACGCCCTCGGTACATGCAAAACGCATTTTGGTGAGGTGATGGCCCTTGAGTGCCATGAGGCGTGACCCCGGGATGAGTATGGCAGCTTGGAAAGTTAATGTACCGTTCGATAGTTGATTTTCGATACCTGAAATATTTTCAGAAAATTCGTTAGGACAATAACCTAACGTAATTTCGTGGTCGGCAAAACTGCTCGCAGCAGTACATAAGCCTATGACACAGGCTATGATACGTAGAATTTTATTCATTATTTACAAATTTTATTTAGTTGATCTGAGGGCAAAATTACAAAAGATATTTATAAAAGGAAATAAAATACGAAAAAAAATGACGTTTTGGCAAAATATTTTGCGAAATTGTGCATAAATGCTGTAAAGTGGACTGAAAGTATACAAAAAGACTGCGGTTTTTGCCACAGTCTTCTTCCTGAAATATGTCTTAGTTGAAAATACTGTAAAAATATTTATTGCAAAATGCTTAATAGAAATATCAATTAGCCTTGCTTTCATTTCCAAACACATCGACTGCTGTAACTTTATAGCGGCTGTGTTTGAGTGCAGGCAGCAGAAGTAGTTTTTCGTAGTGGGTTTGTTGCAAGCGTGTGGCAAGCAAGGCATCGCCCATTACAGAGTCGAGGCGATAGACGTTGTAGCTCACAGGACCATCGGCATCGGTCACCGCATTCCATTTAAGTTTTAGCGTGTTGCCCTCGATGGTTTGTTCTACGCAAGGGGCTGTAGGAGGTATGCTATCGCACCAGGTCATGGGTGGAACCAATGCAGGTTGTGCATAGAAGATGTTTTTTAACCAATTGTAGAGACCCTTTTCGTTGTTCAATAAAAAGCGTGCTCTGAAAAAAGCTTGTCCGCCCAAACCTTCTTGGCGTGCCACGTTCATTTGGCGTTGCACATTGAGCAAGGGCCAATTTTTTTCGCGTTCGTTCAAGAAATAAATACCTAAGCCAGGTACTACGGGACGTCCGTGGTCGTTCTCCTTCCAGTCAGCCAAGAAAGGGTAGTAGTGGTCGCCATCAAAATACATCATGGGGAAGAGCATGTCCATCCATCCGCGTTGCAACCACATTTGAGCATCTTGCGACACGGCATCGCGTGCATTCCATCCGCGTGAGCTGTATCGTGCAAGGTCGGAATATTTGCCTACGGGCGAGCAACTCATTTTAATACATGGACGTACAGCTTTCACGGCATCGTGTATGGCAGTGACGCAGCGATTGATGTTTTCTTTGCGCCAAGTGGCTTTGTTGCGTCCGTTGGCATAGCGACGATAAGTGCGGTCGTCGTTGAAAGGAATGGCAGATTCGGGGTAACGAATGTAATCGAGGTGGATGCCGTCGATGTCGTAGTTCGTGGCAATCTCCTTACAAATTTTAGCCAAATAGGGGGCAGTGCCAGGAACCCCAGGGTCCATCATCCATTGGTCGCCACATTTTTGGCAGAGTTCAGGGTGAGTGTTGGGCAGTGCCACCTTGCCTAATTGTTTGGCTACCGTCACTTTGCAAATAGGGAAAGCTACCACCCAAGCGTGGCACTCCATGCCGCGTTTGTGACACTCGTCTATGGCGAATTTCAGAGGGTCGTAGCTGGGGCGCTTACCAGGTGTGCCTGTAAACACTCCGTCCCATGGCTCGATGGCAGAGGGATAGGCGGTGGTAGAGCGTATGCGTGCTTGAAAAAGCACGGTGTTGATGCCGCATTCTTTAAGTTTGTCGAGCATTTGGCAGAGCGCTTTTTGTTGGGCTTCGGCTTGTTCGATGTTGTGTGCAGGTCGCTTGGGCCAATCGAGTCCCATAAGTGTGGTGAGCCACACCGCACGCACCTCGTAGGGTACAGAGGGGGTTACGGGAGAGTGGGAAGGCTGCGCCAAGGTGGTGAGACTAAAAAGCGCGGTGATGCAATTTATAATGTATCGTTTATAGTTCGTAATTGGCATAGGTTTATGTATAATTTATAATGTACAATTTATAATTTATAATTGCCGTGCGGGGTATGGGGAATGTGGGGAAGGTGGAAAATGTTTCACTTTTTTTCCTTCCTCATAAAAATTAGCGTGTTTGTTGGATGAGAGGTTGCACCATGCCGTTGGGAATGCCCAATTTAATGGCACGATCAATGTCGTTGCGAGCCGCACGTTTTTCGCCTAAGTTAATTAGCATTTTGGCACGTTCTACGTAGTATGCACTTTCTTGGGGTTCAAGGGCTATCAGTGCATCGTAGTCGGCACGTGCCATGGCATACATTTTGAGTTCTGCCTCTACAGCTGCGCGTGTGCTCAGTGCATCGGTGTTTTGTGGATTCGCCGACACAATAAGATTGAGCTGATTGAGAGCCTCTTTGGGTTGTCCGAGCTGTTGTAAAGTCAGTGCGTCGAGAATCTGTGCATTTGTGTTTTTAGGGTTATCAGCCAAAATGACCTGTAAATCGGCGTGCGCATCGTTGAAAAGACGTAATTGGTAGCGTGCTGCTGCACGAATAAATCGGGCACGCTCAACGAGTAGTGGTGTTACGCCCTCAAAATCTGTTTTGTCGAGCACCTGTTCGGCATCCTCCACAGCCTCGTTCGCTTTGTTGAGTTGTAAGTTTGCCTCAGCGCGTGCCAAGCGGGCATCAAAGTAGTTGGGATATTCTTTAATAATATCGGTCAATTTTTTTACTGCCTCTACATTTTGCCCGCGTGCCATGTCAATGAGTCCTAAGTTAAACTTAATCACATGGTTGCCAGGAGCTGTGGGGCGTAGTTTCAGTGCTTTGTTAAAAAGAAGTTCAGCCTGACCAATAGAGTCGGTGTGTAAGGCATTAAAGGCACGGCGCAAGTGGTCTACGTATTGTAGTGAGTCGTTGCGCTGTCGTTCAGCCATTTTCATTTCGTCTTTATAGTCATCTATGTTCTTGGCGCGTACGCCTCCCTTTCCGCGTTCGAGTGGAATGATGGTTTGTGCTTGTGCCAAGGTGGTCAAGCCAAACAGACCGATATATAGAATAATTCGTAATAACTTCATACGGCAAAGGTAGCTATATTCTTTAGTGTTAGGGATATTCTACACTATTTTTTAATTTTATTTGTGTGTGCGTATGTACAAAAAATGCTTGGTTGTCGAGAAATATCGACAACCAAGCAATATGAGTAGCTATTTTCTATGTAGAAAAATTATTTTTTCTTTTCGTCTACAATCGCGTCAATCACAGCTACAGCCGTGATGTTAACGATGTCGTTTACAGAACTTTCGAAGTCTGTGAAGTGGATAGGCTTGTTCAAACCCATCTGGATGGGACCAACCACCTCTTCGTTGTCTTCGAGAGCCTTTACCATCTTGTAAGAAGAGTTGGCAGCCGAGAGGTTCGGGAAGATCAGCGTATTCACATCCTGACCCTTCAACTTGTTGAAAGGATACTTCTCGTCGCGCAATTCCTTATCCATCGCAAAGTTCAACTGCATTTCACCATCGATAGCCAAGTTAGGTTGTTCTTGGTGCAAGCGTTCAACCACGTGTTTTACGCTCAATGCGCTACCATCCTTGTCGGTACCAAAGTTAGAGTACGACAACATAGCCATGGCAGGTGTACGGTTAAAGAAACGTACGGTTTGTGCCGAAAGACGTGCGATGTCGTAGAGAGCCTCTTCGTCGGGGTGGCGGTTAACGAGTGTGTCTGCCACAAAGAGAATACCCTTCTTGGTGTTAATCAAGTGCATGGTACCAAAGTGGTTGTAGCCCTCGCGAATGCCAATAACCTCGCGTGCCACCTTAAAGGTGTTAGAATATTTGGTGTAGAGACCTGTGATGAAAGCATCAGCTTCGCCAGTCTCTACCATCATCATACCAAAGTAGTTACGCTCATACATCTTGTCCTCAGCCTCCTGCGGTGTGTAACCCTTACGCTCCATCTTTTTAGCAAAGAGTTGTGCATAGCGGTGACGACGTTCATTTTGTGAGTCGTTGCGCAAGTTCAAAATTTCAATGCCGTCGAGGTTTAACTTCAAGTCCTCAGCAGTTTGACGAATTTGCACATCGTTGCCCAACAAAATGGGGAAGCAAATGCCCTCTTCCTTTGCACGTACGGCAGCCTGCAACATATTGGGGTGTGTGCCCTCAGCAAATACCACGCGCTTGGGATTAGAGCGAGCTGTGTCATAAAGGTTCTGCGTGAACTTGCTTTCTTGACCCATCAACTCGCGCAAATGCTGGCGGTATGCCTTCCAGTCTTTAATAGGAGTGCGAGCCACGCCACTATCCATAGCCGCTTTAGCTACTGCCATAGAAACCTCGGTGATAAGACGGGGGTCTACAGGCTTCGGGATGAAGTATTCAGGGCCGAAAGTGAAGTTACGCACGTGGTAAGCACGGTTCACAATATCGGGCACCGGACGACGTGCCAAGTCGGCAATAGCGCGAGCAGCAGCCATCTTCATTTCCTCGTTAATGGCTGAGGCTGCAGTGTCGAGTGCACCACGGAAGATATAGGGGAAACCAATTACGTTGTTAATTTGGTTGGGGTAGTCGGTACGACCTGTACTCATCAACACGTCGGGACGTGCAGCAGTAGCATCCTCATACGAAATTTCGGGAACAGGGTTTGCCAATGCAAAGATGATGGGGGTGTTAGCCATAGAGCGCACCATGTCTTGTGTGAGGACATTGCCCTTAGAAAGACCCACAAATACGTCAGCACCATTTACAGCCTCTGCCAAAGTGTGTACATCGGTACGCGTAGTGGCAAATTCGCGTTTTTGTGCATTCAAGTTTTCGCGGTCGGCAGTGATTACACCCTTAGAGTCGAGCATCACTACATTCTCTTTCTTTGCACCAAAGGCACAATAGAGTCGAGTACATGAAATAGCTGCGGCACCTGCGCCGTTCACTACAATTTTCACGTCCTCAATATTTTTGCCAGCCACCATGAGTGCGTTAATCAAACCAGCAGCCGAGATAATAGCAGTGCCGTGTTGGTCGTCGTGCATCACGGGGATGTCGAGTTCAGCTTTAAGACGTTGTTCAATTTCAAAGCACTCAGGCGCCTTAATATCTTCGAGGTTGATACCGCCAAAGGTAGGAGCAATGGCTTTAACGGCAGCAATAAATTTTTCGGGGTCTTTTTCGTTTACTTCAATATCGAAAGCGTCCACACCCGCATAAATTTTGAACAAAAGGCTCTTGCCTTCCATTACGGGTTTTCCGCTCATGGCGCCAATATCGCCCAGTCCGAGCACGGCAGTACCGTTAGAGATTACCGCAACCAAGTTGCCTTTGTTGGTATAACGATAGGCATCTTGCGGATTTTGTTGAATTTCAAGACAGGGTTCAGCCACACCGGGTGAGTAAGCCAACGAGAGGTCGGTTTGTGTACGGTAGGGCTTAGTGGGTACTACTTCTATTTTTCCCGGCTTACCCATTTCGTGATAGCGCAGGGCAGCTTCTTTTGTTATTTTTACCATGTTTCGGGCTGTTAAATAGTTATTGTGTTATAGGGAATTCAAAATTATTTCTTTTCGCAAGCAAATTTACAATTTTACTTTTACGTTGTGTGTATTTTATAGTTCTTTTTATCTTTTTGCCCTAAAAATAGCTACATTTTTTGTATTTATACCCGATTTATACACGATGATAGTATTAACCGTAAGATGTAAGGTGTTACAGTGGGGTATTTTTATGGTTGAATAGGGTAGGGTGGTTGAAATGCCTGTATGTAAAATATTGTGGTATGCTATTTGGGGGATAGAAACCATTTTTTTTGAATGCAAAAAGCCTAGTTTTAAAAATCTTCGGTATGCAGATTTAGCTCCTAAATTCGTCAAAAATGTAGTTGTTTAGGTGTCGAATAAGGGTAAAAAACAATTTTTCGCCTAAAAAACGCATTTTTTTGCCTTGAAAGTTTGGTGGTAGAAAATTTATTACTACCTTTGCACTCGCAAAACGGAAAAACACCGTGATGCGAATGATTTTTAAGTTTGCCTCTTTAGCTCAGTTGGCCAGAGCACGTGATTTGTAATCTCGGGGTCGTTGGTTCGAATCCGACAAGAGGCTCAGAAAGGAGTTACACAGTTTTCTAAATTGTGTGACTCTTTTTTTGTTGTATAAAAGTCATTTTGTAGTACAAGGTTTAGGGTGTTCAAAATCCATAATATTTTTATGCATGGTTTTGAGGCTATTTTACTATCATATTCTGCAACAATATGTAGGTATATATTCCGTATCAATTCCGTATTGTTTTCGTATCGTTCTCCTATCGTTCTCCTATCGTTCTCCTATCATTCTCCTATCATTCTCCTATTGTTCTCCTATTGTTCTCCTATTGTTCTCCTATTGTTCTCCTATTGGGAAACGGAAAACAATACGGAAACAATACGGAATCGAACGAAAGACGAACGAATGAGGTTAGGAGGAGCAAGGGTGGTTAATCCTACTATCATCTATTTCTAAATTCTTACTACAATGGCAAGACTCAAACAAACTATTGGGTGTCAACATGCCACCTATCGACAACAAAAAAAGGCATTCATTCCGAAGTGGAATAAATGCCTTGTAATTTAGCGCTTCAGGATGGGCTTGAACCAACGACCCCCTGATTAACAGTCAGGTGCTCTAACCAACTGAGCTACTGAAGCAGTGAGAGTAAGAAAAACTTACCATCTTTTGCTGAATTGCGGTGCAAAGGTAATGGTTATTTTTGAAATAAGCTATATCTTTGCAGAAAAAAATTCAAAAAAAATTACGATGAAGAAAATTTTGGGTATCGGAAACGCCCTGGTTGATGCACTTGTGCAGGTTGAAAATGATATGATACTCAATGAGTTGCAGTTGCCAAAAGGCTCTATGCAGCTTGTTGATACCGAAAGATATTTAGAAATAAAAAAAATGCTTGATTTGTTGCATCCGCAGCGAACAACGGGTGGTTCGGCATGTAATACCATCTTAGCGATTGCAAATTTGGGTGCCGAAACAGGTCTTATAGGAAAGGTAGGAAATGACGAAACAGCGCAATTTTTTGAGCAAAGTTTCAAGCGTCAAGGGGTTAATACCTGTTTGCTTTGCGACAAAGATTTGCCCACAGGGGTTGCCTCCACCTTAATTAGCCCCGATGGTCAGCGCACCTTCGGTACTTATTTAGGTGCTGCTGCCAATTTACGTCCCGAAGATGTGGTGCCCGAATGGTTCGACGGCTACGACTATTTTTATATAGAAGGCTATTTGGTGCAAAACCATGCGTTGATACGTCGTGCCGTAGAGTTAGCTCACGAGGCAGGATTGAAAGTGTGTATCGACTTGGCAAGTTATAACATCGTGCAAGACGATCGTGAATTCTTTGCCGAACTCTTGCAGCAAACAGACATTGTCTTTGCCAATGAGCAAGAAGCACAAGCCTTTACAGGTATAGATGATGCCCAAGCCAATGTAGAGGCTTTGGCGTGCTTGTGCGAGATAGCCGTAGTGAAGATTGGCAAAAAAGGAGTGCTTGTGCGTCGTGGTGAAGAACAAATACATTGTCCAGCCCGCGAGGTGCCTCATGTGGTCGATACAACTGCGGCAGGCGATTATTTCTCGGCAGGTTTTCTTTATGCACTTGCCACAGGCTGTAGCTTAATGCAATGCGCGGCACTCGGTTCGTTGCTTGCAGGCCACATTATTGAGGTGGTAGGCACTGCACTCAGTGCCGAAACATGGCAAAAAATCAAGGCTGAAGCGCTCCCCAAAGCCTAATCCCACTCTTTTTCAAAAAAAAGTAGTATGAAAATATTTATAAACCTATTGCGTGCGTGTGTGGTAGCAGTCCTGTTACCCCTAACGCTCTGTGCGCAAAAAAATGGCGTGAACCATAATTTCGAGGTAGCCAAAAATCTCGACATTTTTAATGCCCTTTATCGTGACCTCGACCTCTACTATGTTGATACGCTCAATGCGCAAACCAACATAGACAATGCCGCCAATTATATGTTGCAAATGCTCGACCCCTATACCGAGTATTATGCCGAAGAAAATACCAATGCGCTAAAAGAACTCACCACAGGTAAGTATGCAGGTATTGGCGCTGTGACTAGCTTTCGTCCAGATTTTCAACGCTGCGTGGTTGTTCAGCCTCTTGCCCATATGCCTGCCGACCAAGCTGGGGTGTGGGCTGGAGATATAATTTTGGCCATCGATGGCAAACCCATAGACCCTTGCACCTCAACCGATAAACAAGCACAAGCCGACTATGCCCTTAGCATCAACTCAAAGTTGCGCGGTGAGGCAGGCACTACCTTCGAATTAAAGGTGCGTCGTCCTGGCACCAACAAATTAATCACGTTTAAAATTACGCGTCGCAACATTGTTCGTCCTAGTGTAACACTTGCCACCATCGCCTCCGACAGTGTGGGTTACATACGTTTGTCGCAGTTTATTGAAGGTACAAGTAATGAAATACGTCGTGCGCTTGTTGAACTCAAACAGCGTGGTGCGCGTAGCCTTATTTTAGACCTCCGCGATAATCCTGGCGGTGTGATGGAAGAAGCTGTGAAGACAGTCAACCTCTTTGTGCCGCGAGGTCGCGAGGTAGTGACCACACGTGGCAAGGTAAAAGAAATGAATCACACTTACAAAACCACGCTCGATGCGCAAGACACCGATTTAGGTATTGTGGTGCTTACCAATGCAGGTTCAGCCTCGGCAGCCGAAATCACAAGTGGCGCTTTGCAAGACTACGATCGTGCCCTCATCATGGGTCGTCGCACTTATGGCAAAGGTCTTGTGCAGCAAAGTCGCGAACTGCCCTATAAAACAGTGCTAAAACTCACCACAGCCAAATATTACATTCCCTCAGGGCGTTGTGTGCAGGCTTATAAGTTTGAGGATGGCAATCCCGTGCATTTGCCCGATTCGCTTGCCAAGGAATTTCGCACAGCCAATGGACGTATTGTGCGCGATGGGGGAGGTATTACCCCCGATGTGATGGTAAAAACCGACAGTCTGCCCACCTTGCTCGTAGATTTGGCAAATAGTGACCAATTTTTCGACTATTGTGTGAATTATCGCAACACACATGCCAATATTGCAGGTCCCAGAGAATTTCATATCACCGATGCAGAGTATGCTGACTTTTGTGCCTATATGAAGAAGCACAACTTTACGTACGACCGCAAGAGCTTGCAACTATTTAAATTGTTGCGTCAAACAGCTCGCTACGAGGGTTATGACACCGAAGCAGCTGCCGAACTCGATGCCCTTGAAAAAAAGTTGCAACATAATGAAGACTACGACTTTAAGCGTTGGGAAAAAGAAATTCGTCGTGTGGTAGAAGCTGGCATCGTAGAGCGTTATTACTATGAGTCGGGACGTGATGAATATGAGTTGCAGACCGACAAGGATGTGCGTCAAGCCATCGACATGTTGCACAACCGCAAACAGATGCACAAAATTTTGAGTGGAGAACCTGACGCATAAGGTCAGGGTGTTCAAAAATCATGCAAAATTTTATACATCGATAAGGAAGTATACGTAAGTTGTAATTTGGGGCGCAAGTTTTCCGATAGGGAGACTTGCGCCCCAAATATATATGGCTTGTGGCAGAAAAAAGTTCATTCCCTTTTTTACTTTTTTATTTTTCGTAGGTCATATAATCGTGACGGTCATGAAAACGAGCTCATGAGTAACGACAAAACCATTCGCAGATGCGAAAGCACTGCAAGGTATTTATTAAACTTTACACAAACTCTCATGGTTATGAAAACTCTTATCAAAAATATGCGAAACATTTTCGCACTTGCTACAATGGCAATGATTTGCATTACTGCAACCGCACGTCCTATTCATCATCGCACAGCGCGTCCACACCGTATGTGTACAACGATTGTGGTGGCAAAAGCTGGCATACCTTGTACATGTAAGAAACATGGCAGAAAGCACTGCAAAAAACATTGCAAAAAGCATTGCACACGTTGCACTTGTAGAGTGTGCGTACACAAATAGCCTATGAACTTGAACGACAAAGAACTGCTCAACGCGATTAAAGCTGATGTGCAAAGCGGATTTCGGCAATTAATGCGCAGTTATCAACAGCAAGTGTATTGGCACATCCGCCGCATGGTGATGAGTCATGACGATGCACAAGATGCTACGCAAGAGACGTTTATACGCATTTACAATTCTCTTAGTCAATTTAGGGCTGACAGTTCGTTGCGCAGTTGGATATATCGCATAGCCACAAACGAGGCATTGCGCACCATTAGCCGCCGCAGACAAGAGGAAGTTTCGATAGACTCAGACGAAACAGGTGTAGAACTGATTGCAACTGACGATTTTGTAGACACTGCAGACCAAATGGCGCTAAAGTTGCAACGCGCCATTCTTACACTTCCGCCCAAACAACAGTTGGCTTTCAATTTGCGTTACTACGACGAAATGGATTTTGAAGAAATTGCGCACATTGCCGACTCTACCGCAACCAGCATAAAAGCAAGCTACCACGTAGCCAAGCAAAAGATTATCAACTACATGAATTCAAACGACTAAAACAATTCACAATGAAACGTAATGAATTTACTTTCTCGCAGGTGGGCAAACGCATGCCTTACACCACTCCCGATCAGTTCTTTGAACAGATGGAGGCAAATGTGATGCGTGTGGTGGAACAACAACCTCAACCAATGGTCGTTGATTCAAAACCTGTGACGGTGTCACGCAAGCAACGTCCTATGTTGAAACCGCTGCTTAGCTTTATAGTTTCGGTTGCAGCCGTTGTAGCATTGTTCTTTGTGGTTCAACATGTGAATCGCACCTTCTTTGCTCCACAACCCACTAATAGCATGCAGCAAGTGGACCAAGCCTTTGCACATCTCTCGACTGCTGATCAAGATTTTTTGTTGGAGGTGTATCAAGACGATGTGTTCTTTGAAGAGTGATGTTTGAATGAATAGAGAATGCCTTTGACTTTCAAGACATTTTTTGCGACAATCATCCATACAAATTAAAACACGAAGCTAAATTCAAAAAAATAAAGATTATGAAAAAGTTACTGAGCATACTGATGATGGTGGTCTGCACATGGTGTGTTTCCCTTCCAGTACAAGCACAACAAACCAATGCTAAGCAACGCATTACGCGTGAACAATTGGCAGAGGTGCAGGCAAAGCACATTGCGAGCAACTTGGCACTGAACAACGAACTCACGGCAAAGTTTATTGAAACTTACACACAATGTCAAAAAGAGGTTTGGGCACTCGGTCCACGTCCTAAATATAACTCTCAAAACTCAGAGGAACAGACGGAGCAACAAATGCAAAAACGCTTTGAAATGAGCGAGAAACTGCTTGCTATTCGTCAAAAGTATTACAAAAGATACTCCACCTTCCTCACTCAAAAACAAATTGAGCGTGTGTATCAAATGGAAAAACAAATGATGCAACGCTTTGCCAAGAAACGCGCTGGACAACAGCGTCAACGCCGTGGCAGATAAATACATTTTGAAAAAGGAAAAAGAGAAAACAGTTAATTGGTTATTCGCAGAACGCAATGGGCTGCCGGCATTTTTTGTAAATATCTCTCTCACAATTAAAACACAGCTGGCAGCCCTTGTTATATCCTTACGCATAGCCCCCAACAAAGTTTTCTTATAAAAAAACATACACAATGATAAAGCAACTTTTTGCCACCTTGGTACTTGCCTGTGGCGTTATCACAGCTTGGGCTGATAACTACGCATACCTTACCTTCGAGACTACAGAAGGCAACAAATATTCGGTAGGGATTCCGCCCGTAGACATAAGTATAAGCAACGATACCCTCACTGTTGGCGCACAGAATTTTGTGTTGTCAAATTTAAACAGTATGTATTTCACTACCGAAAACGAAACTTCGGTTACGGGCATCAGTCAAATAACCACCAATAAAGGCACTGTTGGTGCCATTGTTGCAGCCTACGATTTGCAAGGTCGTGCTGTGAACCCTGCAGAAATGAAAGCAGGACAAGTATACATCGTAAAAACTAATCACAAAAACTATAAAATAGCTGTTCAATGAAAAGATTTTACACACTTCTCAGTGCCCTTGCGCTTGGTGCTTGTGCTGCCTTGGCGCAAACACTTGGCGTGAAGGTGGGCAGCGTAAGCTATAATTTTCCTGCTCAACTTACAGGTCGCATGTTGTTTCAAGATGGTAAAACCCTAACCATTGCAGGGCGTACTTTTTTGCTTAATGAAATTAGCGCAATGGGGGTGAGTAGCAACTCTGTTGCAAATAATACAATATGTGCCACACTCTCAGACCAAGGAATGGCGCTCTATATTCAGCCCAACCAAACGGCTTCTGTCATGCCTAT
>OBCL01000209.1_pt1 | contig 15819 bp, 10 predicted proteins | sample 1495931 | NCBI WGS metagenome assembly OBCL01 (sample SAMN03418275, study PRJEB22391) | human gut metagenome | biome: human-gut; feature: organic feature; material: feces | host: Homo sapiens | place: Tanzania | collected 2013-01
CCTGTTATCAGGCATCGACATCCCCGAGCGCATGAACAATCCGCTCGATTATCAGCCTCATCCTCTTTGCATCGCCGTATGCAAGGAGCTGCAAACCTATCTATCGGAGCGTGAAGACTGGCGAGAGGAGATAGATAAAGGAAAAATGTTTGGCGTACTCATCGTTGAGAATGCCCAACCGGAACCTGGTGCCTCAGAAATAGGCTATCTTGCTGCCTATAGCGGACAGATAGGCGGAAGAAGCGACTGGGATGACTTTGTGCCAGCCGTATTCGACTATCTGCAACCCGACGGATATTTCAAGACCCATGAGACTGAAATATCCGATATCAACCAGAGAATCAAGCAATTGGAGGGCAATAAGCATATAAAGGAAGCCAAGAGCCTCATCCAGCAACTGCAGGAAAAGCGGAAGCAGACCATCGCTGCCTATCAGGAAAAGATGAAGGAGGCGAAGGCAAAGCGTGATGCCCGGAGAAAGACAGGAAATCTTACCACGGAAGAAGAGGCTGAGATGGTGAAGGAAAGCCAGTTTATGAAGGCAGAACTGCGCCGACTCAAAAAATCGCTTTCAGAAAAGACCACCCTGGAAACGGAATATGAAGTCTTTCAAGCGGATATTCTTCGCTTGAAACAACTGCGCAAGTCATTATCTGATACCTTGCAGCAATGGCTGTTCTCGCAATTCCTGATGCAGAATCATGAAGGCGAGAGCAAAGACCTACTGGAGATTTTCAGGGATGCAGCCCTCAGGGATTATCCGCAAGCCACCCTTGCAACGAGCAGAATAGCTGCCCTGAAGATGGTGCCGCCAGCCGGAAGTGGCGAATGCTGCGAACCGAAACTGCTGCAATATGCTTACCTGCATGGTTACAGGCCGTTGCAGATGGCGATGTTCTGGTGGGGCGAAAGTCCGAAGGAGGAGATTCGCCATCATCTGCAGTTCTATCCTGCCTGCAATGGCAAATGCAAGCCGATATTGCATTGGATGCTGCCGGATAAGGTGTTTGATTCTAAAATTGCCGAAAAGCAGGCATTGGAAACCTTATACGAAGACGACCAGTTGGCTGTCATCTACAAGCCTTCGGGATTGCTGTCTGTGCCGGGCAAGGATTCATCCCAGCCATCCGTCTATTCCATCATGCGGAAGAAATATCCAGCAGCAGGCAGTCCGCTGATAGTCCATCGTCTCGACATGGCGACGAGCGGTCTGATGATTATTGCCAAGACGGATTTCGCCTACCATCGTCTGCAGAAGGAGTTTCTTCACCATCGGGTTCAGAAGAAATACATTGCCATCATCGGATGCAAGGACCAGGAAGCCTGCGATAAAATCTGGGAAAAAGCAAAGAAAGAAGAGTTGAAGGAAGAAGGAAAATCTTCTATTTCCGCAGAAAAGCAGAAGATTTCCCTTCCGTTGATGCCCGATTATCTGGACCGTCCCCGCCAGATTGTGAATCATGAACAGGGCAAGGAAGCGATTACGGAGTATGAGGTTCTGGACCGCATCGATGCCACCCATCTCCGCTTGGCGCTCTATCCCAAGACGGGCAGGACCCATCAGCTCCGTGTGCATTGTGCCCACCACGAAGGCTTGAATGCTCCCATCCTTGGCGACCCGCTCTATGGCAACGAGAAGGCAAGCCGCCTTCATCTCCATGCCGAGGAGATTACCTTCGAGCATCCTCTTACGGGGAAGGAAATCAACATCAAGCGAGAGGCTGATTTTATTTACCCTTAAGGCAAAAAATATTTTCCCTTAAGGGTAATAATATTTAGCCTTAAGGGAAAATTTTGTGCTATAAAAAAGTCTATTATATAAAGTCTACTATACAAAGTCTATTATACAAAGAACATGATAATAACCTGGGCGATGATGACTCGGATAAACATTCCTAACGGATACACCGTGGCGTAGCTGATGCTAGGGGTGTCGCCATCCAGCGTCTCGTTGGCATAGGTGAGCGCCATCGGATTCGCCATGCTTCCACAGAGGATTCCGCAGATGCTTCCGAAATCATACTTCTTGGTCTTCAGGATGATGAAGCCCACGATGACCACAGGAACCACCGTGATGAGGAAACCGATGCCTACCCACATCAAACCCTCGGGACGAACCACCGTCTCGAAAAACTGTCCACCAGCCGACAAGCCCAAGCAGCCCAGATAGAGGGCAAGACCCAGTTCTCGCAGCATCAAACCCGCACTTCGCGTCATATAAGAGATAAACTGCACACGAGGCCCGAGGGCACCAATGAGAATACCCATCACGATAGGACCACCGGCAATGCCCAGACGCACAGGCGCCGTCATGCCCGGAATATGAAGCGGAATGGTTCCCACGGCAAGACCGAGGATGATTCCCAGGAAGATGGCACCCAGATTAGGCTCGTTGAGCGTCTTCACGGCATTACCCAGAAACTGCTCCACGTGGTCGATGCTCGTTGGGTCACCCACCACGGTAAGGCGGTCGCCGTATTGCAGACGGAGGTCGTCGGTGGCAAGCAGTCGGATATCACCACGCAGCACTCGGCTCACGTTCACACCGTAGGTGTTGCGCATCTGGAGGCTTCCCAGTCGCTTTCCGTTGAGTCCCGGACGGGTCATCACGATGATTCGGCTTTCCAGTTTGGCATCGATGGCATTCCAGTCTACCTTATCATTATTCCACTCCTTATCCACCTTTTTTCCGAAGAGAATCTGCATGGCAGACGCCTCATCCTTGTTGGTTACCACGAGCACATTGTCGTTGGTATGGAGCACGGTATCAGCTTCCGGCACGATAACCTGTTCGCCTCTCCATACTCTTGAGATGATGAACTTGCGATGGGTCATCATCGATATTTCGGCGATGGTATTGCCATTGAGTGCCGGGTTCACGATGACGTACTGTCCGATGGAAGTATGGTCGTCTTCATCGGCACGTCGGATTTCCAGGTCAGCCGGCTTGACGAAGAGCTTGCGCAGGAACATCATCGCCAGGATGACGCCCACCACACCCAGCGGATAGGTGACGGCACAGCCCAAGGCAGCCCCGCCGCTAGGCAAGCCCAACTGCTGCAACGCCTGCTGGGCAGCACCCAGGGCAGGCGTATTGGTGGTGGCACCGCAGAGGATGCCCACCATATCAGGCAGACTTACGGGCAGCACCAGACAGAGGAGGAGGGAAAACAGAGTTCCCACCACGATGACCGCCAGGCTCCAGAGATTGAGCGCGATGCCTTCGTGGCGCATGGAGCCGAAGAAGTTAGGGCCCACATAGAGTCCCAGCACGTATACAAACATGGTAAGTCCGAAGCTCTCGGCAAACTCCAGCATGTCAGGGTCGATGGAGAGTCCGAGATGGCCCGCCACGATTCCCACGAAGAAGACGAAGGCGATGCCGAGGGAGATACCTTTTACATGGAGCTTGCCGAGGGCAAGTCCCAAAGTACAGATCAATGAAAGAATGACGATGCCTTGCACCGCCGAATGCACGTTGATTAAATTATCAAACCACATAGTGTTGTTTAAATTTCAATTCCCGAGATAATGTTCGTTTATTCTATTTCGGCTGCAAAGGTACATTAAAATAAGTATTCCACAAAAGAAAAATGTTCTTTTCTTCCCAATAATTCCAACAAAAGTAGAAATAAAAGAAGAGACGTTGCCCTGAATCGAAGATTTTTTGTAACTTTGCAGGCGTTTTAAAATAGAAATGATGAAAGATATTTGTTGTATTGGACACGTAACGAAGGATAAGATTGTTACTCCCCACCGCACGGTTTACATGGCAGGCGGCACTTCTTTTTATTTTGCCTACGCCATCAACCAGTTGCCCAAGGACGTAAGTTTCTCGCTGGTTACGGCAATGGATCCTACAGAAACTGAACCGATAGAGAAGATGCGCCAGGCTGGCATCGACGTCACCCTGAACCCATCCCGCAACACGGTGTTCTTCGAGAACATCTACGAGGAAGACCAGAACAAGCGCAAGCAGCGCGTGCTTGCCAAGGCAGACCCTTTTACCATCAGGCAGCTGGAGCATGTGGAGGCAAAGGTTTACCACCTGGGCAGTTTGCTGAGCGATGATTTCTCGCCAGAGGTAGTGGAGTTCCTCTCCCGCAGCGGCAGGGTTTCCATCGACGTGCAGGGTTATCTGCGCGAGGTGAGAGACGAGAAGGTTTATCCCATCGACTGGAAAGAGAAGCTGGAGGTGCTGAAGCACACCTATTATTTAAAGGTGAACGAGACGGAGATGGAAACCATCACGGGACTGAAAGACCCCCGGGAGGCTGCCAAGCTCATCCATTCGTGGGGCGTTACCGAGGTAATCGTCACCCTGGGCAGCGAGGGTTCTCTGATTTATGTAGATGACACCTTCTACGAGATTCCCGCCTATCCTCCTCACGAGGTGGTGGATGCCACAGGATGCGGCGACACGTATTCGGCAGGTTATCTCTACAAGCGACTGCAGGGTGCCACCCCTACCGAGGCTGGCAAGTTTGCTGCTGCCATGTGCACCATCAAACTGGAACATAATGGTCCGTTCAACCGCAGCATCGAGGATGTAGAGCAGATTATCAAATAAACATGTTATTTCAGAACCCCAAATAGGAATCTAACCCCTGTTTGGGGTTCTGTTTTGTTATATTTTCCGCTTATTTGTATCAAATAGAGGTTCATCATGAAAGAAAAATCAGAAATGAACCATTATGAACTTGTATAGTTTACCTTTTTTCATTATCTTTGCAAGCAAAAATCATAAACTAATAATTTTAAACTACGAACAAATGAAAGCAATGAAGCAATTCGGAATCCTAGCATGTAGCCTACTCGCTCTAGCAGCATGCTCATCGGGAAGCAGCAGCGACCCTCCTTCATCAACAGGACAAGAGAGCAAGAAGTTGCCAATCCATATCAATACCTCTATTGATACACGAGTCATCAACAACTCCTTCGAGGAAGGAGACAACATCGGTTTGTTTGTAGTCAACTACAATGCCGACGGTTCAGCAGCCATCCTCAAGGCAACAGGCAATCATGTGGACAACATGAAGTTTACCTATAACGGCACATGGACTCCAGCCTCTCCTATCTACTGGAAAGACAACACCACCCCTGCCGACTTCTATCTGTATTATCCATACACCGCCACTATCGGCGATGTAACTGCCCTGGCATGGAGCGTGAATGCAGACCAGAGCACAACCGAGAAATACAAGGCAGGCGATCTGCTGATAGGCAAGACCACCCATGTGGCTCCTACCGAGAATGCCGTGAAGATTGATGCGAAGCACGTGATGAGCCAGATGGCCATTTCCCTGAAGCCGGGCAATGGATTTACCGAGGAATCGCTGGGCAAGGCAAAGATCAGCGTAAAGATTAACCAGCTGAAGACCCAGGCTACCGCCAATCTCATAACCGGCGAAATGACTGTCAAGGGCGATGCTGCCGACCTTACTCCGCTGAAGGAAGAAGGCAACAACTATAAGGCTCTCATCATTCCGCAAGCGGCAGGCGAGGGCGTGCTCATCACCGTGAACGTGGATGGCAGAGACTACCAGCTGAAGAAGGCAGCCAACTTCACCGCCTTCGAAGCAGGAAAGAAGCATCAGTTTACCGTAACCCTGAGCAAGACCAGCAATGGTGTGAATGTGAACATCATCAAGTGGGAAGACGACGGAACCGACTACGGAGGCACAGCAGAATAAAAAGATTCACTCTTAAACAAAGACGATATGAGAACAATTCATATTTCCAAGCACACCTTATTATATTATATGGTGGCTTTGGTAGCCATGCTCTTCACCGGCTGTAGCGATGATTTCTTCGGCAGCAGCGAACAGCATGACAGCAACCGCATCCAGCTATCGGGCGACATCGACCAGATTGCCGTGACCCGCGTCAACGACAACGGTTTCTGTAATGGCGACGTGATGGGTGTTTACATCGTAGATTACGATGGAAATACTCCTGGAACCCTGAAGGTTAGCGGCAACCGTGGCGATAATGTGCGCCACACCTTTGATGAGCCTAACTATAAATGGAGTTCTGCCTACGATCTTTTTTGGAAAGACAAGCATACTCATATTGATGTGTATGGCTACTATCCTTTTGCCAACCCTGAGAGCATCGAGGACTATCAGTTTGAAGTGCAGAAGGACCAGAGCACCACAACGTCAGAGGGTGAGATGGGAGGTTACGAAGCGAGCGATTTCCTCTGGGGAAAGGTGGCCGATGTGGCTCCTACCACCAGCGTCATCCGTTTGCCTCTGGCTCATCGCATGTCTAATGCCCGTGTTACCCTGATTCAGGGTTCCGGTTTTGCCGAAGGCGAATGGGCGAATACCAAGAAGATAGTCCTGACAGCCAATGTGGCCCGCAAGGCAAGCATCAACCTTTCTACCGGCGAAATCAAGACAGCCGGAAGTGCAGAGAGCACCATGACCATCCCATCTCGTGTCAACGACGAGTGGCGCACCATCGTGGTTCCTCAAACCGTGGCAGCCGGCACTACCCTCTTCAGCATCACCATTGGTGGTGTGCCTTATAAGTTTGCTAAGAACGAGGCACTTACCTACGTGGCAGGCAAGATGATGAACTTCGGTATCAAGGTGGATAAGCAGGCAGGAAGCGGCACTTATAAGCTTACTTTGGTAAGCGAAAGCATCACTCCTTGGGAGAATGATCTGGTAAGCCATGATGCTACGGCGAAGGAGTATATTGTCATCAACTCTACAGCAGGTCACCTGAAAAAGGCGATAGCTGCGGCAAATAAGGACTATACTAAGATTAAGAATCTGAAGATTACGGGTGAGATTAATGCGCAGGATTTCTATTTCATGCGAGATTACATGCCTTTTCTTTCCGCAATTAACTTGAAAGAAGTAAGAATCAAAAAAGGATCCTCAACAGAGGGAAATTGGGCCATTGAGGGAGGAGATGACGAATTGCCTACTTATTGTTTTTACAAAAAAAAGATTTTAACCCGTATTGTTTTTCCAGACACTCTTAAAAGAATAAAAACTTCTGCACTAAGTTCTTCAGGACTGAGCGGTTCGTTACAAATCCCAGAAGGTGTAGAAGAAATCGAAGAGCAAGCTTTTAGTTACTGCACAAATCTCAATGGTACTTTAACTCTACCATCAACTCTCAAAGAATTAGGTGGAGATGTATTCGAAAGCGATAATTTTACAGGCGAATTAAAATTACCTGAAGGACTTGAGGAAATAGGTAATTATTGCTTCCATAAAAATCAAGGTTTTTATGGCGAATTAAAGCTATCAAGTCATCTCAAGAAACTGGGTGCGGGCGCATTTAGCGGCTGCAGTAATCTTACAGGAGATCTCGTTATACCTCAAACTATAACTTCAATTCCTGCTGGAGCTTTCTGGAGCTGTGGTTTTGATGGCAATCTTCAACTTCATAATGGTATTATTACTATTGGCGAGGGGGCTTTTTACGGCTGTAATTTCAAGGGAGAACTTATCTTGCCAAAAGATTTACAAACCCTTTCACAAGAATGTTTCTACGGAAACGATTTCTCGGGTGAACTGAAATTACCGAAGAACGTGGCTAATATCGGTGAAAGCGCTTTCGCTGGTAACTGGCGTTTAACGGGAACCCTAGAGATTCCGGAAGATGTTGCCAATATTGGAGCTGGCGCGTTCGAAAGTTGTCGTAATTTAGAGAAAATTATTCTCTCAAGCAGTCTAGAGTCCATTGGTAATTATGCTTTCGAAGACTGTTTTGGCATTAACAGTATTGTATGCAAGGGCACGATGCCTCCTGACATACAAAGCGGTGCTTTCAACGGTGTAGCCAAGGACAACTTCACAGTAGAAGTTCCAGAATCTGCCGTTTCCCTGTATCAATCAGCCAACAGCTGGCGCGAATTCAAGCGTATCGCAGCCCACCACGAGCTCGTTTGCCGTCCATCTGTAGCCTGTGCTTTAAGCACGGAGCATAAGCAGAAACTGGTGATTAACGCCGAAGGCGAATGGGAAGTAGCCAGCAAGCCAGACTGGTGCGAGGTTTCTCCTGCCAGCGGCAACAAGAAGACAGAAGTTACCTTGACCATCAAGGGAATGGCCAAGAATGCCGATAACCGTGATGGAAAGGTGGTGTTCCGACTGAAGGACAAAGACTACACCCACGAATGCAACGTTTCTCAGTATGGCTATGAATACGGCGAAGACGAATGGATTACCCTGCAGAAGGCTACCAAGGGCAACAAGGGTGGAATCAACATCGTTCTGCTCGGCGACGGCTTTAATGCAAAGGATATTGCCAGCGGAGACTATCTGAAGGATATCAAGCAGGAAGTGGAGTATTTCTTCGGAATAGAGCCTTACAAGACTTACCGCAATTACTTCAACGTCTATACCGCCATTCCGCTTTCTGCGGAATCGGGCGTAGGAACCGTGAATACCATCCGCTACAACCGATTCAACACCACCTTTACCGGTGGCGTAGGCTTGAAGGCAGATTACGACGAAGTATTCAGTTATGCTCTGGGTGCTCCAACCGTGAACAAGGGCAATCTGAACCAGACGCTGATTATCATCGTTCCTAATTCTACCGATTACGGTGGCATCTGCCAAATGTGGCAAGACGGATCGGCAATAGCCTTCTGTCCTCAGAGTACCTATGGTTATCCGCTCGATACCCGTGGCGTGATTCAGCATGAGGCAGGCGGACACGGATTCGGAAAGCTGGGCGATGAGTACATTTATCACAATGCCTTCATCGATGCCTGCAAATGTATGTGCTGTGGACACGAAAATGCAGTCATCACAGCCAAGTCGCACGGCTGGTACGACAACCTGGAGGTTACGGGCAAGATGCACAACGTGGGCTGGAGCCATCTGATCTTCGACGACCGCTACAGCGACATCGTGGATATTTACGAGGGAGGCTTCATGCACAGCCGTGGCGTCTTCCGTTCGGAGCCAAACTCCTGCATGAACAACAATATTCCTTACTACAGCACCATCAGCCGTGAGAGTATCGTGAAGCGCATCAAGGCGTATGCAGGAGAAACCTACAGTTTCGAAGACTTCGTGAAGAACGACAAGCGAGATGCAGGAATCGTAGAGAGCCGTGTTTTCGGCGGCAATGGCGACCAGCGCACCGCAGGAACCTATCAGCATGCTCCTATGATTCACAAGGGCAGTCCGCTGAAGATGGCAAAGGTGAGAAGGCATCGCTAATGGCGATAGCCAGGTTCATCATAGTATAGACCATTAAAATATAGAAAAATATGAAGAAACATATAATAAGATACGCAAGTTTTGCGTTCGCTATATTAGGAATGGTATCTTGCAGCGAAGAGCAGGAAACGGCTCTTCGCCCGCAGGATGCGAAATCCACACCGATGACTTTCCTGGTAAGCCATCCGGGACAAGCAACCCGTGCCACAGAAACCAGTTTTGAGCAGAACGACAGGATTGGTCTCTACGTGGCAGACGCAAAGGCGCAGCTGGAAATAGGAGGCAACCTGGTGAACAACGAGGCGCTTACCTACGACGGAAGCAAATGGGCGGCAGCCCGAACCCTCTACTGGGACAAGGGCACCTATACTGCCTATGCTTACTATCCCTACATGGAAGATGTAAGCAGCATTACAGACCAGCCCTTCAGCGTAGTCCTGGATCAAAGCACCGCCAAGAGCAAGGAAGCCCTGGGCGGCTATGAGGCAAGCGACCTGCTCTTTGCCTGCAGCAAGAACATTTCGGCTTCAGCCTCACCCATCCCCCTCAACTTCAAGCACATCATGAGCAAGCTCAAGATAAGACTGGTAAAAGGAGAGGATTTCGAGGGCGACATGCCTGCTACGGCTCAGGTAACCATCCACAACACGGTGCCTACTGCCACCATCGACCTGCAGGCAGGAGTGGCAACCCGCTATGTAAAGGGAACCCGAAAGAGCATCATCGCCCATCAGGACGATGCAACCAGCTATTCCGCCATCATCGTGCCTCAGCGCATCGAAAACCGAATGCCGCTCATCGAGGTGGTGATGAAAGGCGTGAGCTATCTCTTCGAGAGCAAGTTCCAGTTTAAGCCGGGAACCGAGCATCTCGTCAACCTCATCATCTCCGACAATCCGGACCAGGTGAAGATTGACATCGGTGGAGAAATAACAGATTGGCAATAAGAATAAAAAATAATGAAGAAGACGGTAAGTATTTTATCCCTTCTGGTTCTCCTTCTTGGAGTTTGGGCGGCAGCATTATGGCTGTCGCCCTTCAAAGCTTATAATGGGAGCAGCAAGGAAACCCGATACGGAGTGAACGAAGGATTGGAACTGGTAGAACAGGACAACGCCCAAGATGGCAAGCGGTACGTGGTGGAAGATGAAGACGGCAAAGAGCTGTTTGTCATCCCCTTACGTGGCTGTCTGCTCGACACCCGCTATCGCAACGGACAGCTCCGATTCCGGGAGAAGAACACGAAAAGAGAAGGATACATTGACCGTCAAGGCAGGATTTTCCTGAATGAAAATGCAGGAGAATACAAACCGGCAGAAGACCGGAAAGACTTCGCAAATCTGACGGGGGAAAAGAAGGGCTTGGCAGATAGACCATCCGCAGGAGGCACAGGATCTACTGGAGGCACAGGCTCAACAGGAACCGCAGGATTTGCTGCATCCGCCCAACCAGGTAGAAAATCAAGCGCCCTCTCGCAGGTAAATCTCAAGACGATGGCGCAGAGCAATCCCTTCTATAAGGAAGCCTCGAAAATCATGCAGGGAAAACTGGCAGAAACCGATGCCCGGCGCCGCCGCACCATCCTGAACTACTGCGAGCATTTCCGCACAGCCTACACCACCAAGGACATTGATTTCCTGCGACAGGTGTTCAGCGACAAGGCACTCATCATCGTGGGAAATGTGGTGAAATCTATCGCCAACGACGATAAATGCCAGGCAGAAAGCCGGGTTACCTTCGCCATCCATTCCAAGCGCGATTATCTTGCAAGGCTTTCAAAGGTGTTTGCTGCCAATCAGAAAATCGACGTCAGATTTTCGGGGTTCCGCATCCTGCGCCACCCTACGATGGACGGAATCTACGGCGTAACGCTCAGGCAGCAATACAAGAGCGACCGGTATGGTGACGACGGCTACCTCTTCCTGCTCTGGGATTTCAGAGACAAGTCGATGCCGCTCATCCATGTGCGCACCTGGCAGCCAGCAGCAACCGTACACTCAGGCGATGATGTGATTAATATTCAAGACTTTAATTTAGAATAAAAGAAAAATATGATGGGAGAAGTTAAAACCCGATGCCTGCTACTAGCCATGATTCTCTGGCTAGCCATTCCTTCTGCCCTTAGGGCACAGGAGTTTTCGGTGGCTAGTTTCCGCCAGCTGCCCAACGACGTGAGCGCCTTTATCAACAATGTGCGTGACCTGAACGATGAAGCCTGCGCCCTGATCAAGGTAGTGGCTCCATCCGACTTTGCCTTCTCCTCCCCTCTCGGCATCGTGAAGCGAAAGGACGAAGTGGGCGAAATCTGGCTCTATCTGCCGAAAGGCACCAAGACCCTCACCCTGAAACATCCCGAATGGGGCGTGCTGCGCGATTACCGGCTGGGCAAACCGCTGGAGAGCCGAATGACCTACGAGATGAAGCTCAACCTGCCCAAACCTCCCATCACGGAACTCCACGATACGATAGTAGAGATAAAGACCATCACCGACACCATCGCCATCGAGAAGGTGCGCCCCAAAATGCCACTCGCCTTCTACAGTCTGGCTACCCTTTCCCTGCACAAAGACGGCCCCTCTTACGGCATCTTCCTTGCCCTGATGCGCCGCCATGGTTTCTTTCTCCATGCCAGCAGCAATCTGAAGAGTCTGGGAAGCACGGAGGGCAACTGCGACAAGGATGGCTTCACCGGCGGAAGCAACATCAAGCCCTACTATTCGGGCGAAACCCGCCACACTAACTATACCATGACGGCAGGACTCATCCACCACATCACGCATGGCGTCTGCCTTTTCGAAGGCGTAGGATACGGCAAGTCGGCCACAGCCTGGCAACTGAGCGAGAGCGAAGGAAAAGGTTATCTGATCAACGACGGACTTTCTGATAAAGGAGTAACCGCAGAACTGGGAGCCCTGGTTTCCTTCGGAAAACTCAGTATTTCAGCCTCAGCCATCACCATCGCCGGAAAGCAATGGCAAGGCTGCATCGGAATAGGAATCAAACTGGGAAAATCAAAAACCGGGAAATCAAGCCGAGAAAAATAATCCAGGAAAATAAGAATGAACATCAAGATGAAAAGTAAACTGATTATATATTTAGGAATAATGCTGACTTTTCTCACGGCATGCAGCAGCGAGAAACCCACCCATCTGGAGCCGCATCTTGCGACTCTCCCAGCTTCCGGCATTACCCGAAACGAGGCCACTCTGCACGGTTCGGTTTCGCTAGAGGGAGAGACCACCCTGCCTACCCTTTCCTTCAGGTATGGAGAGACGGAGGAAATGGCACTCACTTCAAATCCTATCAGCCTTTCAGATGAAGACAGCAACCCTTCGGGAGATGACCAGTCCACCAAGGAAGTGACACTCTGCATGATGGGGCTGAAGGCAGGTACCACCTATTATTATATGCTGCAGGGTAGCAACAGCAGAACCACGCTCAGCAGTAACCCGATGAGCTTCACCACCCTGCCCAACGAAAAGCCAGCCCTTAACGATCCGCAGGTTCTGAGCTATGGTCCCTGTAGCATCATCGTGGGCTTCGACATTACGGCAAATGGCGGTGAAGAGATTACGGAAGCAGGATGTTATTATGCAGAGGATACAGAGGATGGAGAAAATGCAGAGGAAAGCAGAGATGGCGATGCACCCCCTACGCAGCAAAAGGCGAAGATAGAAAACTATCAGGGAGCCATCGGAGCGCAGCAGGTGAAACTCAACGACCTGAAATTCAACACCACCTACAGAATCTGGGCTTACGCCCAAAACCGGGTAGGCGAAACCAAGAGCCAAGCCATCACCTTCAGGACTTCAGACGCCGTAAAACTGCAGGAAGCAGGAAAACTGAGCGAACTGATGGGCAATCATCTCAACGAATACACCCAGCTCACGATAGCCGGCGACCTGAATGGAGACGACCTGAGATGCCTGAGAACGATGGCAGGAAGAGACATCAACAATGAAACCACGGAAGGAAAACTTGCCGACATCAACCTGGCTGATGCCCACATCGTAGCAGGAGGAGGCGACTTCGGACCTTATCATCGCCACACCGAAAATCAGGTGGTGGGTCAGGGATTCCTTGCCCAATGCAATCGGCTCAGCCACATCCTCCTTCCATCGGATGTCACCAAGATAGAGAAAGATGCGTTTGCCGGCTGCACATCGCTGAAGGAAATAGAGATTCCAGCCTCTGTAAGCCAGCTGCTTCCATCAGCCGGTTGCACGGCGCTGGAAAGCATCCAGGTTTCGAAAGCCAACACCCACTACAGCAGTCTGGATGGTGTACTGTTTAATGCCGCCGGAACCGAAATTCTCTGGTTCCCGATGGGAAAAAAGGGCGACTACACCCTGCCATCCACCCTTTCAGGCATCGGCGATTATGCTTTCAAGGAATGCAGCATCACCCGCTTCATCTTTCCGGATAGTTTTTCTGAAATAGGACAGGGAGCGCTGATGAACAGCAAGGTGGAAGAGGTTTCTCTGCCAGCCCAACTCAAGCTGATTCCTACGGGCACCTTCCAGGGATGCACCCGCCTGAAGGTGGTAAGATTGGGAGAGAAGACAGAGCTCGTCTCTGATTACGTGTTCGACGGCTGTCCGCTCACCGACCTCTACGTCGATGCCCCCTATCCACCCGTATGCAATACGAATGCCTTCACCACCAAGGGTACTCCTTTCCTCCCTACCTGCGTGCTTCACGTACCGGCAGGCAAGAAGAAGCTCTATCAGAACAACAGAAGCTGGAGCAAGTTTGAACACATTGTTGAGCAATAAAAACAAAAAACACTTATAGAATATGACTACACCTGAAATAGAAGAATTAAAGTCTCTCGTGGAGCAGGAATACGGCAAAATACTAGCCACCACCACCGACTTTGAGGAATTCTCGTTCTTCCTCGAAAAGCATACAGGCGGCAAGGTTTCACCCTCAACCCTGAAGCGACTCTACGGTTATGTGAGCGACAACCACAAGCCACGCATGGTGACGCTCGATATTCTTGCGCAATATATTGGGCACAAGAACTACATGGAGTTCAAGCAATGGCTGAAGACCAGTACCCGCTACAACTCCTCGTTCTTCAAGGCAAGCCAGCTGGTAAGCAGCGACCTGAAGAAGGGTACGGAGATAGCCATCGGATGGAGCCCCAACCGCATTCTGCGCCTACGCTATCTGGGCGAGAGTACCTACGAAATACTTGCCTCAGAAAACAGCAAGCTTGAAGCAGGCGATCATTTCGTTACCGGATGCTTCATCAAGGAGCAGCCGCTCTATCTGCCTTACATCGAGCGAAACGGCGAGCGTACCGCATCGTTCGTGGCAGGAAGAAACGGAGGTCTCACCCTTATCAGCATCATCAGCCAATGAAAACAGCATCAGATAAGTCAATAAACACAACGTCAGATAAGCCGATGAAGACAACATCAGGATTCACGGAAGATATCAACAAGGAGATGAACGTTGCCGACCCCCAGCCGGTGGAGTCTAAGTTCAGCAACCTCAGCCAATGCTACGTCTCCATCTCTGGGCACACCCGCATCTTCACAGCCACAAGATACGGCAAGCGCTACATGCTGAAATGCCTGAAGAACGACTTCCTCTATACGCCCATCTACCGACAGGCTTTGACCAAGGAATTCGAGATAGGACTGCAGTTGGAGCACCCCAACATCTGCCATACCATAGGCATGGAAGAAGTGGAAAACCTCGGCACCACCATCGTGATGGAATACATAGATGGCGACACGCTGCAATATCTGATAGACCAGCAACTGCTCACGGCGGAAATGGCGCACAAGATAGCCCACGAACTGATGGACGCCCTGGAATACATGCACAACAAGCAGATGATTCATCGCGACCTGAAACCCGCCAACATCATGGTAACCCACAATGGCAAGAACGTGAAGCTCATCGATTTCGGACTTTCCGACAGCGATTCCTTCACCATTCTTAAACTGCCGGCAGGAACCTCGGGCTACATCGCCCCCGAACAACTCCTGCAGGGAGCCAAATCAGACCCTCAGGCAGACATTTATTCGCTGGGCATGGTGCTTCTCGACATGGCGAAGGCCACCCACGACAGGCACCTCAGGAAGACGGCAGAAGTATGCATAAGCCGCGACCTGAGCATCCGTCCCAAGAGCATCCGCGAGGTAAGAGAACACAAGCATGAATCGCCCCTGCTGAAGGCAGGCGGCATCGTTCTCGGCATCATCGCCCTGCTGCTCATCAGCCTCATCGCCTTCACCTATTATCATAGGGCGCAGTCAAAAGAGAAGCAGAATGTGCCGACAGGAAACGGTCAGAATGCTTCGCCGGATGATAACGCCAACGAGATTCAGGACTATCAACTCTGGCAGAGATGATGGGAAAAATGATAGTCTTTAAACATAATTATCCTATTATCTTCTTATTTTTGCCTGAATTGGTGTAACTTTGCAACCAATTATGGAACAGATTTCACCAATTCAGGCATTGTTGCAGCAACGCACCCTGCTCCAGCTGGAGTATTACACCGAGAAGGAAGCCTTCCGCAAGCTCACCGAACAGATGGGCATGAAGCGAAAAGTGAAACGAGGTGATGCCTGGTTCCCGCTACAGGTGGGAAAGAGCTTTTATAATT
>OBCL01000210.1_pt1 | contig 15819 bp, 25 predicted proteins | sample 1495931 | NCBI WGS metagenome assembly OBCL01 (sample SAMN03418275, study PRJEB22391) | human gut metagenome | biome: human-gut; feature: organic feature; material: feces | host: Homo sapiens | place: Tanzania | collected 2013-01
GGACGTGCAGACCCTCGACCTGTGGATGATGAGAGCATGTTCAGCGCATTTAAGGCATTTGTAGAGTATGCTTACAATAAAGGCGATACTTGGTTATTGGGTAATTTCACAATACCAAACCTTAGTTCAAGATACAATTCATTACGACAAACTAAAAACAGAACAGAGATAAATGGAACATACCGAAGAAAAGAGTCAGGCGTACCAATCTACGCAAGTAAAGACGAATATGACAAGGGGTTTACGTCTCCCGTTAAGCGGTAAAGACGTAAAGAATCTGATTTATAGATTCTACAAACGAGAGGTCGAAGTAAGGAAAAATGTGTTTCGTTTTACAGAAGAACTACGGAATAACATTTCTCGTATTGGAGACTTTCTCACGATTGAAGATAATTTCTATGGACTCTTCATTCCAGGAACTGTAGGTAATGGCAAAACTACCATGATGCGAGCAATCAAGGACTTGTTTGTATACTTGATAGACCATGATATGATTGTTTACTGTGAAGGCGATAAATACCCAACGTTCCTAACAGCAAGAGAACTTGCAGAACTATCACGCGATAGAAAAGCGTTTAATGTTATCAAGAACACTAAGTATCTGTTTATCGATGATTTGGGTGCAGAGCCTGTTGAAATAGCCGATTATGGAAACTTCATATATCCATACATCGATGTGCTCGAATATCGATATGACATGCTGTTACCAACTTTCATTTCATCGAACTTTAGTGCAAGTGACCTTAGTAACAAGTATGAGAGTGAAAGAGTTACAGACAGAATGAAGGAAATGTTTCAAATAATTAGTTTCAAGGAGGATTCTTTTAGATGAATACAGAAAACAAAAACGTTCCACTCATAAATGATGTTGAAGAAGAAAAGTTTGTTATAGGCTGTTTACTCATGGATCAGACAGCCTATACAATAGCAAGTCAGCACCTAACAGAAGATTGTTTCTACAATCAGATGTGCAAGAGCATATGGAAAGCTATTGACATTATGGGTAAAAACGGAACACCCATAGACCTAATTACTGTAGCAGCAGAGTTATCAAAAGCAAAAGAAGAAATATCCGCAATAGACCTCGTTAATATTTCAGCTAAGGTAGCATCTACAGTCGGAATGGAATACCACATTTTGCGACTTGTAGAATTAAGCAGGAGACGTAAGCTATGGTTGATAGGACAGAAATTGTCAAGCGTTGGACTTTCAGAAGAGGTCTCTACCGCAGAAGCGCACCAGCAAGCTATAGATGGAATAAATGGCGTATTTGAGCAAGTAGAAGGAATTTTTACCCTTGATGATTCTCTGAATAGCTTAAATGGCATCATAAGTCAAAACATGAAACATGGAAGTGTAACTACTGGTACTAAAACAGGATTTGCACCTTTTGATGCTAAGGGAGGATTACAAAAGTCGGACTTGATAATTATAGCAGGAGAAACATCTATGGGTAAGAGTTCACTCGCATTGACAATAACAAGACATGCCATAGAGGATAATGCTAAGGTGGCTTTCTATTCTATGGAAATGACCAAGGAACAGCTTGCTGCACGTATGATTTCTGCTAAGACCAACATACCTGCAAATACAATACTCTACTCAGGAAATATATCTTCTGAAGAGTTGAAAATTATAGATTCAGCAAGAGGAACACTTCCAGGAAAGAATTTGTTCTTCGACGATAAAAGCACATCAAATATTGACTCAATTCTTATGTCTATAAGAATGATGAAACTAAAGTATGATATAGATGGAGCGGCAGTTGATTATCTCCAAATTCTTAATGTCAACTCCAAGAGTACAAGTTTCAGCAGGGAGCAAGCTATGGGTGATGCAGCACGCAGATTCAAGAATCTTGCAAAAGAACTTGGTATATGGATAATAGCATTAAGCCAGTTGTCACGTGACAGTAATAACCCAGAGCCAAACCTAAACCGTCTACGTGATAGCGGACAGATAGGAGAGGCAGCTGATGTAGTAATGCTTATATACCGTCCAGAATATTATAACAGAAGCTACCCTGCCCCATATGATAATAGAGAAGAATATCCAATAGAAGGTACAGCCATGATAGATGTAGCAAAAGGACGAAACATCGGAACTTTCAAGTTTTTTCTTGGCTTTGACAAAAAAACCACCAATTTCTATGTGTCAGATGTATTCTCAAATATATCACCATTAACAGATGAAAACGAACCTATAGAGGAAGATGCACCATTCTGATAATCAGAGGGTTACGAAGATTTGATTTAGCATTTTTAACTAAGATATTTATTAGTATATTTGCATATATCAAGATTTATTCGTACCTTTGCATATAGAAAGATGGGAGGTAGATTTGATTAAGCCAGCACCTCCCAATATGTTGAACCAATTAAAAATTAAAGATTATGAAAGTGATAAAAATTAACAACTTTCCAGAGTCAATGGTATATGTACTCGTAGAAAATAACATAACATTCGCATACAACTGGGGGAACGTTATTGTATTAGGAACAAGCTGTATAGAAAAATTCAAGGCTCGTTTGATAAACGATAGGTATGACTCCTTCCGATGTTGAGAGTCTTACTTGTGAGGTAGTTGAGCTTAACTACGCAAGCGACATATACGATTTTTAACCAATTAAATTCTGAAAAGATTATGACAAGACAAGAAGAAATCAATGTGTTGCAATCACTTAAAGGTGATACATACTTCGCAATGAAATTCGGTTTAGACATAGACCAAATGTGTGAAAACATTCGCAATGACTTTCCTATTGAAAATGATTGTATGTTTAGCAAGGAAGCAAGTGCTCTGAAAAATGATATTAAGACTATACAAAAAAGTCGAAAGAAAAAATAATAGATTTTGCACATAAAATGTTATTTGCACTTGATAAAGGTAACGATACAGAAACAATGGCATACCAGTCTATAAAAGACGTTATTGGCATAGAAGAAATTATAAAGTACAAACATGCCAATAATATCGAACTTTATGAAGATGAAATCTCATATCTCGTTGATAAGTTAGAATAACATTTGTTATAGGTATAACAAATTAACATTTAAAAAACATGAACTTCAATACATTAAAATCAGGCTATTGGGTAGTAGCAAACAATACACTGCTCAGTTGTTATAACACTCTTGAGGAAGCAGAGGAACATATTAAATGTTCAGATTGTGACACTACTTCATGGAGTATTAAACATATCACTTTCAAATGTGAAACAGTAAAAACTTATTAATAACCATTTAAAGAAAAATACGACTATGAGACAAGGATTTTTTGAGTGTGAAAAGCACAATAGTCATTGGCGCAGAAAGGCAACAGATGCGATGCCATATGCAAGTAAAATAGTCCCAGTTGTGGGTGGCTACATAGGTTTTGAATCATGGAATGAATATGAACTGTGGAAAAATCAAAAGTAACAATATACAATTATGAAGAAATATATAGTAGTAAAGGTCTGCGTTATCGTTAACCAATCTGAAATTGTCGCATCCTATGATAGCGAAGAGGAAGCAAAGGAATATACAAAAATGTTCAATAAGTATTACGAGACAGGGGAAACCATTTATGCTTACTACGAATTAAAAGGTAATTAGAAGATAAGGGGCGTGCCGCCCCAAGCTTCGCCACACATCAATAACCATTAACACTATACAGCTATGAAGAAGGTAATCTATAAAAAACGTCCCGCTCCTTGGAATTGGGGAGCGTTCGATGAAAAAGGTATAATATGCGCAGCTCCTACAAAAAAGGAATGTCAACAAAAATTATCTTTAATGCGAAAAAACGGACGCTATAGTATTAATAACAATATAGATAAACAGCTATGAAGAAGTATACAACAAGACAGCTCAAAGAGCTTGTCAATATAGGAATGGCAATAGACGTAACGGACGCTATCAGCAAAACAGCAATCCCAGAGTTGTACGACAAAATAGGCTACTCAAAAGGCATTAACGGTCTCAGTGGACTGTTGATGAAGGGCAAGAGTGGTAAGCTATACGCAGTAACTAAGAGAGAAACAGCAATACATATATTCTAAAAACATACAATTATGGCATTACAATGGAAATGGTCTGATAAGATGGGTAAGATTACCACCAAGCAGAAAGAAAGAACCTACGATGTAAACATCTACGCAGGCAACGCCCTTGCTATCTTTATCAGCGAGTTTGAACTTGATGGAGAAGAAAGATACCTCGTGTATAACTTCTTTGCTGATAAGAAACATTGTGACAACATTATCAAGAGTAAGAAACGGCTATTTACTGACGAAGTTGTAAGCATCGAGTTGAATCTCTTCTATAAGAGCGCACAAACCCTACTCAACATTCTTATCAAGAACGGCTACAAGGTTTCATGCTACTACGAAAAGCCGAAATAATAATCCTCTTCATCCGTGAGCGATAAGGCGCACATCGGGTTCGAGACCCGGCACGGAACTAACTAAAATTATTTGCATATGGAAAAATACATCGTAAAAAAAGAAACCGAATGCGGTTGCACTATCTACAGCATTATCAATGCGGAGACAGGTGTTAGAGTTAACCACTATGCCGACGAGTCTTCAGCAATCAAGTTCGCTAAAAAGCAGAATGAAGCAGTACAAGAGGATGAACGCTTAAAGCAAGGCGTATGGCTTAGCTTTAGATACAGAAACTATGGCACAACCCAAAAACTCAAAAGCAAGACACTCGAAGAGGCATTTGCTGAAGCTAAGGGAATACTTGACAATTACGACTTGTCATGTTGTCTTAAAGTAACTCTTCACTTTCGTGTGTATTTTGCACCTGTGCCACGATACACAGGAGACTGCAGACATATGACATTCACCTTGTACGACCGCGAGGAGATAGAGGAGAGAGCAGGTATAAGCAATGAATAAAGAAGATAAGGTGGGGTTGCACCCCCCACCAGCCGTGACCGAGAGAAAGGCAAGCGGAGCGAGACCGCACACGGCGCAAACACTACATGTAGAATGCGGTACTGATTTTCGTTAGAGATTCCTTTGAGCCATCCGCCTAAAACGACTGAAAGCGAAATCGAGAGGTGTACTCTAAACACAGTCAGAAAGGGGACTATATCCCACCGCCAAACCTTAGTAAGGGCGTTAAATTATAAGGCGTTAGCATTAATCGCAAAAGCCTGTGTGTCGTACAGCATACGGCACGTTGAAGACAACGTTAAGAGAAGATGACAACTTTAATAGTCGGCTATCCGTGCAAAGATAGGCTTTCACTTGTGGTTCGAGTCCACGGTACGGAACTATTAACAATTTAAATACACACGGTTATGAAGACTATTTATTTCGAAAATTCTAACGTTATCGGTTTTGAGGTAACAACAGCAAACGACGTTATCAAGGCTCAAGAACTTGGCTTGTACATCTGCAACAAGGATGAAGATTACTTCAATTCTTATGTTACTGAGTTGGATGAAGACGGCAACGAGACAGAACGAGAAGCCACCAAGGACGAGCGCATGGAAAGAATGATTAAGGCACTTAGGGAGGGACAGCAGCTCTATGCCACTTTTGGTTTTGACGACTGCGGCATGAAGGCAGTAAAAAAATCTGCTACAATACTCGCAAGCGACTTCCGTATTGGACAGACCGTCTACACAATGCGAGATAACAAGATAGCAAGCGGAACAATACTGTATATGTCTTTGTCTATAAGCGAACAAAAAGACAAATTCTATTTGGATTACCGTTCCCAAGACCTTATTAGAAAGGTCTATTCCTTCTGTTCAAAAAAAGCAGGAATCTTTCAAGATGTGTTAATGCTGCGATCACCGGAATATGATAAAGTTAGAGCTTTGGTTCGTAACGCCATACACGGCAATTCTGTTGTTGTTAGTTTTGACGGTGAAAAGGAAGCAAGATACATGAGTGAGATATTCGCAACCAAAGAAGAACTTATAAACAGACTTTTGAATGAATAAACTCAATATCTATAAAAATTAAGAGTATTGTCAAATCTAAAAACATAAACAATATGGAAACAGCATCAATAATCATAGAAATAGCAACTGTTTGCAACGGCAATATAACCAAAAACAAAGTAACTCTACAAATACCCAGAGACGCAGCTGTTAGGATAGCCAACGCATGGCAGTCAGAAGAACTGCCGCAGCGTAATGCTATTGTAGCACACAATCTTCTTGACAATCAGCTTGCACATTGCGACCTCGTAATAGACAAAGGAATCGCAGGTGGCATGGTTAATATGACAAAAAAGGATTGCGACAACAAAAGATATTTTGTCATAGAAGAAGACTTAGAGGACGAAGATTAAACAAAGGTATTATATAAAACATATATCATATGAATTTATTTTCAAACAACCCCGATTTTTACCCAACACCAAATGAGGTAATAGAGCAAATGATGTTAGGTGAAGATTATGTTGGTAAGACGGTGTTAGAACCATCTGCTGGTAGTGGCAATATTGTCAAATGGCTACAGCGAAATGGCAGTTGCAATGTTGTTGCTTGCGAAAACGACCCACATCTACGAAAATTGCTCGATGGCGTTTGTCCGCTCATTGGTAACGATTTCCTTAAACTAACAGCTGAACAAGTTAGCCATGTTGACTATATTGTTATGAATCCTCCATTCAGCAATGGAGCAGAACATATTATGCACGCTTGGAATATAGCTCCTTCTGGATGCACAATAATAGCCTTGTGTAACAGTACAAATGTCAATGCTACTTGTTATAGAGAGTATCGTAAATTACAAGAGGTTATTAAATTGAATGGGTGTTCTGAATATTTGGGAAATGTATTTAGCACGTCTGAACGTAGGACACAAGTAGATGTATCTCTTGTTAAACTCTATAAGCAAGCAGATGGTGAGAATGAGTTTTCTGACTACTTCTTTTCACAAGATGATGAAGATGCAGCCAATCAGAATACTAAGGAAGGTCTCATGCCTTATAATGTCGTGCGTGATTTGGTTAATCGCTATATTTCTGCTGTCAAGCTTTTCAACAGTGTAATGGAAGCGTCAACTCAGATTAACGATATAGCAAAGGTAGAGGAATATTGCCTGCCTATATATTTCACGGCTGTCAACCCAGAAAACCGTTATACCACAGTAACAAGAGAACAATACAAAAAAGAATTGCAAAAATACTACTGGAAAGTTATTTTCAGAAAGTTGAATATGGAGAAGTTTGCAACATCTAAACTTCACCAACAAATAAACCGTTTTGTAGAGAAGCAAAGCAATGTGCCTTTTACAATGACGAATGTCTATCGGTTATTGAATATGGTGGTACAAACAACAGAATCCCGCATGAGAACAGCTCTATCAGAAGCATTCGACCTTATTTGTTCCTTGTCGGCAGAAAACAGTACAGCAGGTGAAACTTGGAAAACTAATGCGAACTACATGGTTAACAGAAAATTCATTGTGTCTTGCATTACTGAATACGACACACGTTGGCCGAGTCCTTTTGTAAGGTTAAGAATAGGAGGTAATAAAGACAATATAGAAGATATATGCAAAGCATTATGTTTTCTAACTGGTACAGATTACAACAACATGGAAAGCCTAAGCCACTTTGTAAGTGAAAATCAATTAGCATGGGGCGGTTGGTTTGACTGGGGATTCTTTCGCTGTAAGGCATTTAAAAAGGGAACAATGCACTTTGAGTTTAAGGATGAAAAAGTGTGGATGATGTTCAACCAAGAAGTAGCCAAAGAACGAGGTTGGAGCTTACCTAAAAAGACAAACAAAAAATAAAAACATGATATATACATCTAAAATGTTAGCAGAGAGGTTCAATGTAACAACTCTAAAACCATACGAAACAGACCTTAGTAAACCTGTTAGGGTTCAAGGAAGAAAGACATATAAAGAAGCAAAAGCAGTCTCTATATCTGTAACAGAAAACAGGAAGATAGGATTTACTGCAGTTATACATCTTTTGGTAGAAGGCCGTTATCGCAAGATAAATTGGGAGAACCTAACAAGTGAAGAAAAGGAAAGAGTACAAAACGCATTAAACTTATAATCATGGTAAAAGGAACGGAAACATTTAAGAAGGTCATAAAGGGTTATCTTGATCATCGTGCTGCTAATGACGATTTGTTTGCAGCACGATACAAAAAAGCCAATAAGTCTATAGACGAATGTTGTGATTATATAATATCACAAGTTAAGAAATCAGGGTGTAATGGTTTTGCTGACGACGAAATCTTTAGTATGGCCATTCATTATTATGACGAAGAAGAAATTAAAGACGTACCTAAAGCCACAGCGTTTTCTGTTATCGTCAACTTATCAGACCATACAAAAGAAGAACTCGAAAAGAAAGCAGAAGAAGAGTATAAAGCTAAAGTTATGGCAAACATAGAAGCAAAAGACAAAATAGCCAAAGAAAAAGCAGAGAAGAAGTTGCAAGCTAAAAAACAAGAAGAAAAAGATGCCGGTCAATTAAATCTGTTTGATTTCTAAAATTGTAAGCAACATGAAACCTAAGAACAAAGTAGAAAAAAAAGTGGTGGCTTTATCGCCAAAACTTCCACAGTTATCACCTAAGCAGGAAAATTGGGCAAAGAACAACTTCATATCAATAGAAGACGCCTACAAAAGAAGTTCACGTATGACAGTAAGTTCTTTCCTTGTAGTTACTACATATAAAGGGTGGCAGGTCATACGTTTCTTTATGATGTATACAAAAGTATCATATCACAAGCCCAAGTATACACATTTTGTGGAATGTTTCCAGCACTGGCTAAAAAACGGCAAATATGTATTTCTCGCCAAACCTCGTAGAATGGGCTACATTAACGATGCCTTTATACCGTATGCTCCTATGACTGTTAAGCGAGAGTACTGCTCATATTTAGGAGACCCACGAGATACGTGTGGATGGCAGGGAATATATTACGCTAAAGTACAGAAGTGTTATAAATACATTATGCGTGACAGAAAAGATATAGATATAGACATATTGATGCGAATGGTAAATGCGAGCCAATATAATGAAACACTTATACGAAACCACCCGAATGTTTGGGAAATGTCCAGGATTAAAGGATTTATATTCAATACGGAAAAAACCGCTGCTATTAAAATAGCCATGCGATATAAATACAATATAACCCCGGAATGGTGGGACATGATAGACAATCTTTATTATCTCGGAAAGGACTTGTACAACCCAGCACTTGTATGTCCGACGGATTTAAAAACCTCTCATGATAAATGGTTGCAAGCCGCTTCTCGTAGAAGGGAACGAATGTCAGAAAAAATGACTAAGCTTCGTCAGATATCTGATGAAAGACGAGAGTTAAGACGTATTGAGGAACAAGAACGCATACTAAAAAAACAGGAGGAAGAAGCACGGTCTATTGCCAAAATATATGGACAAAAGAGGAGTTCATACTTTGGAATCGACATTACTGATGGAACAATACACATTAAAGCCCTTCAATCAATAGAGGAATTTTTCGAAGAAGGAAAAGAAATGTGTCATTGTGTTTTTTCAAATAGGTATTACGATGTTATAAAAAAGCCAATGTGTCTTATATTGTCGGCAAAAATAAACGGGGAACGAATAGAGACAATAGAAATAGACCTTAGAACTTTCTCTATTGTCCAGAGCCGTGGTAAACATAACCAAAACTCTAAGTTTCATGATGAAATTATCAAATTGCTACAAAACAACATATGGCAGATTAAAAATGCAAACCATTCTATAGCAAAAGCCGTATAATATTTTAGTATATTTAACTAAAATAATCATTAGTATATTTGCATATATGCGGATTTATTCGTACCTTTGCATATAGAGAAATGGGAGGTACATTTGACTAAGCCAGCACCTCCCAATAAGTTAAACCAATTAAAAATTAAAGATTATGTCAGAAATAATGAAAAATGTCAGAATGGAAGATTTGAAGAATAAAATTGATGAGGTATTTGAAAAATCATCGAAGGAGATTTCTTTAATTATGTCAAGAACCAACTGGAAAGTTGAGACAGTCGATGTTCTGTTTGCTGGAGCAAGCACAACTATAAGCCTTAGAGGAGACAAACACAAGGTTATAGATTTAGTGTGGATGTCAAAGAGAAGACATGGTGATGAATCTTTTACGACCAATGTTAGAACAACAGGCAGTTTTGAACTACTTGCAGGAAAAGAGATTGGTAGTGAAGCCAATTTCTATAAAGAACTTGGATATCTTATTGCCGACAACGCTTTATTAACAAGTATAAGAGAGCATTTGGTCTCTCTCTTTAATGAAGTCAACAATGTTGAAAAAGAAATGTCAAAAGTAAAAAACGAAGATTAGGACGATAACGTTTTGAATTTCACTGAATTTTATGAAAGAAAAACAACAAGGACATTCTTTGTAGTTATAGATTGTTAATAATGGGTTAATTTATAGTTAAATATCTATATATACTATTGCATATATGATTAATAATATTTATTTTTGCAACTGAAATGAAATACGAATACGACAAATTACGAGAGTATATTAAGCGATGTAAGTGGAATTGGGCGACAACAATGATAGATGTTCCACATGAATACATCGTAAGAAATAAAAGTGCTATATCAGACGAAGAGTTTCAGTATTTTGTAGAAGCCCAACGAGAATATGGAGTACATGAAAGATGGGGCAAGTATAATCTACAATATATATACATCGATGGATATAAATACTGGACAATGGGTTGGCCGCCAGTAGAGACAACAATCATTAATAGACAAAAGGTATTCAATGAATTTGATTTTCTCGATTGGCCTATTCCCAAACTTCATACCAACCAAGAAATGGACATAATGGCAAAGACCATCCTCTATACATTTAAAGATAAAAAAGTATTCGAGGCTGGCATTGGAAATGGCGATTTTGTAAAGCTAACAAAAATAAAGCCTGAAATGTATTATGGAGTAGATTCAAGCAAAAAGGCGATAAAACAATTCCGAGCTAACGCATTAGGATTTTATCGCCGCTGCTCAACAAATTCGTTTGAGGAGTCCATCAATAGATGGTTATCTGCTGACAGTGTAGTAATTTCTCTATTTGGAACAGCTTCGTATTTTATGCACCAATATTTAGAGAAACTTGGTGAGAGTGGACTTGATTACTGTTTGATGTTTTATCGAGAGGATTTTGAACCAGAAGAATTCAAAGAAATGCATCATTTCAAGTATGACCGGGTACAATTAAAAGCAATGTTTCCTGGTTGCAATATCTACAATCACCAAAAGTACATAACAATATCAAGTAAAAAATTGATTTGGCAAAAACCAACGGTAGAAAATGAATTATTCCCAGTATGATGACATAGCAGTCAAGTACGACGACCTCTTTCGTGATGAAAGTAGTTTAGTTGAGAACCGTGAGGTGGGGGCAATGCTCCCACCTCTAAAAGGTTCAATTTTAGACATAGGTTGCGGTACTGGATTGCTAACGGAGATTTACAATGTTTCTCCAAATGATTATCTTGGTATTGATCCAAGTAAGGGTATGTTATCGCAATTTAAAGCGAAGCATCCAGAGTTTACAGATAGGTTGATTAATAGTCCTTTTACAGGACATGGCTTTGCTGGTAAAAAGTTTGACAACATAGTAGCTTTGTTTGGCTCACCGTCATATCTCTCTGGATATGCATTGATTGCTATATCTAAGAGTAGTGCAAGGAAGTTTCTTATGTTCTACAAGGAAGATTATCATCCCGTAACATATGAAAAATGTGATGTTGAGTTTCGTCATAACATTTACTCTAAGAAAGTTCTTGAACATATCTTTGGTAAAAACACCATTTCAGAATATCACAACTATATAATTGTAAATGACTATGAAACAGAAAGGATTGCGCTATGATGGAAGTATTGATAAATACCCCATCACACAAGGAGAGGTATACAGTTTAGCCAACGGCAGTAAAATTACTATTGCCGATATAACTTTAGAAATACCAGAGTTTTCCAAAAATGCCGATTGTGTATTTATAGACCCGGCAGGAAATTAAGGTGTGCTAAAAGCGTATTATACAAAAGCAGAAAAGGAGTGTCCGGTACAAAGTTTTGACGAGTTTGTTGCACATATTAAAAAGTGTATCGAACAGATAAATCCTAACAGACTTTTCGTAGAATGCTTTGCTCGTAACAAAAATCAAATCATTCCAATGGTTGAATCATTGTTCCCTTATGTTAAGATTTACAACAGCACATACTATCATAATAAGAAAAATGTGTGTTGGATTGTACAAGGGTCAAAGACGGAAGAAGATTGGGGACTTGAAGGAATGGATGAATGGGATGCAGTCTTCAAGATTTGTAAGGATGTACCATTTAATGCCATAACAGACTTCTTCTTAGGACAAGGACTCGTAGCAGAAGCTGCATATGAAGCCGGAAAGGTTTTCTATGGAAGTGACATGAATCGTAACAGACTTGCCGTAGCAATCAGCCGTATTGCAAAACGTGGAGGAGAATGGACTATTAAAAAATAACGCTTATGATAAAGCTTTCACAAATAATTATCCTCAATATACCAAAGAGGGAACAAGAGGGTAAATATCTAAAAAAATTAATCGAGACAAGTGCGAAACCATTTGGAATAGAAGTAAGTATTTCTATGGACAGAGGGTTGGGGCTATGGGACAATTATTCATGTGCACTAACGCAAGAAGTTGCCGAAGGGACACACAGAATGATTATCCATGACGATATTTCTTTTGACAGAAACATATTAGAGAAGATACTCTACATTCTTTCAAATGCTCCAGAAAACAATGTTATAAGTTTTTACAACCCAACGAATGGAGACTATACTGATTGCTTTGAGAAAGGTAAACACGTTATTTCAACACGCTCAAACTTTTGGCTTCAAGCGTGTGTATATCCCAATGACTTTGGAAAAGAGTTTGTAGAGGTTTCAAATAAAATGACAGCAGATCCAGTCTATTATGATGATTCCAGAATGCGAGCTTTCCTACAGTACAAAAACACTTGCCTTTATGCGATAGTCCCAGGTTTGGTACAACACTTTGGAGCGTATAGAAGTTCTTTTGGAAACCCAGGGAAGGTAGGAAAATTCAAAAGATACAGCAGTACCTACGATAACCAACTTGATGTTGAAAAGGTGAACTGGAAAGAAGAATTTCAAAATCCATATTTAGCCAAGTCAACAAAAGACTTTGTTAAGGAAATAGTAAATAAAGAATTTCTCGATGAATACAAAAGACTCTAAAGAAAACCTCGCTTTAAAATTAGCGAAAGATAATATAGAAGTGGAACAGATGAAGCCGTTGCATATTGAATATGTCAAAGTTGATGAAATCTACCCAAATGATTACAACCCTAACACTCATGATGCAGACAGCTTCGACTTGTTGATAAAATCACTGTTGTATTTCGGTTTTACACAACCTATAGTTGTCAACCGATCTACAATGCAAATTGTAGATGGAGAGAATCGTTATCGAGCTGCTTGCGTAATAGGCTACAAAATAGTACCTGTGTGTTTTGTTGAGTTTGACGAGGAAAAATTGAGATACGCAACAATAATGCACAACGCTGCTCGTGGGCATAACAATAGTGAAATGATGAATAAACTTGAGCAATACTTGAATAAAAATTTCAGTAACTCAGTGAATAGGGTATTATTAAAGGATAGAAAATCATGAAGATTCAAAGTAATTATGCATCGGATTTTGAAACTGAAAACTTTGAAAAAGCACCGACAATTGACATTTACGAGTCCAATGGTGACGTAGTTTTCAGACATGACATTAGTAAAGGTGTATCACCACGTTTTAGAAATGCTGACTGTATATACTCGGAGCCAGCTTGGAGACATGGATATAAAAAATTCATGCAACGTAGCAATACGACGCAATATCCACCATATAAAGATTATCTTTTGAATCAAGAAAAGGTAATTAAAGAACTCGGAATACCAAGCTTCATTTTATGTGGAGCGGACATGTTACGAACATTAAAGCCTCAGTGGGTACAAGACATATATTTTTATCCATACAAAGACAAGAAAAATTTCAAAATTGCAGGATACAACTCTGAACAATTTAAATTTAGTTCCGACCATGAGCTCCTAAAAATATTGGCAGAAAAGTTTGATACTATCCTTGATTTCAACTGCGGTTATGGAAATGTTATACCTTTTATTAGAGAAAAGGGAAAACATTTCATCCTCTCTGATATATGTGGACATGCAATATTAAAAGTAGCAAAGGACTACATGGACTATAAGATATGATATTTTACAGTGACAAAAACGTTTATGAAGCTGCCCTTGAAAGGTTTCGCTATATATTTAACGAGTTTTACGGTAAACGCCCTATTGTCATAACTATATCAGGTGGAAAGGATTCTACCGTATGTTTGTATTTGGCAAAGGAAATTATGGATGAAATGGGGATAGAAAAGATTCCTGTTTTGTTCCTTGATCAAGAGGCTGAAACACCGATGACAGTTGAGTATATTCGTTATATTATGAATCTACCTTGGGTTGAGCCTTACTGGGTACAGTCTTTCTTTCAAGAATGGAACGCCTCAAAAGGAGATTGGTTTAACGTATGGGGACCAGGCGAACAGTGGTGTCGAGAAAAGGAGCCAAACAATCCATATGCGAATTTGGAGTTGAAGGTACACCAATATTTCACCCATACCCTTTCATGCGTACAAAAAACTCTTTTCGGTAAAAGTTTTGTAAGTATAGGTGGTGTTCGTATAGAAGAATCACCTGCACGTATGTCAGGATTGACACATGGCAATGTATACAACGGTATTACATGGGGTGGCGGTGGCGGTTATTATAAAGACGGCACGCCTCGTAGTATGGTACTATACCCTATCTGGGACTGGAAGGTAAACGATGTATGGTACTATATTTTCAGTAAGAAAATACCATATAATAAACTTTATAACTATGAATTTACGCAAAAGCCTTTAAAGGCTTGTCGTGTTAGCTCACTTATTCATGAGAATGCTATTCATGATGTGCAATTCATAAAAGAGGTAGACCCGAAATTCTACAACAGGCTACAGAGAAGAGTTGACAACTTAAATACAACTGTACAAGCACATAATAGTTTAGCCTATTGGGTTTCGCAATTACCACCATATTTTGCTTCCTGGGATGAATATGTGTCTTATTTAGCAGAAAACATTTCTGAAAAGAAAGAGAATGGTCAAAAGATTGTTCGTATGTATCGGCAAGTACGCGACAAATGGCTGAACAAAATAGGATATTGGGAAGCAGGAAGAAAAAATATAGAAGACTTTGTCGGATATTTTGGCGCTGTATGTATTGTGTGTGAAGATTTTGTCGGAAGTAGATTTCGGAATGTTGACAGAGCTATGCACCAATTCTGCTCAGACCACTATGCTGACATTAAGAAAGCCGAGTTAGAACATAACAAGAAATAGTGATATGGATTTGAAAGAGTTATTAAAACAAGAGTATGATAAGGCTCCAGATAAATTTGCCTTTCTGAACCAAGTAAGAGAGATACTTTATTCTTTCTCTCCTGAGAAAGCGAACCCGGTAGAACGTGTTCTTTGGATTCCCATGGAAGATATTGTAGCAAACAACTACAACCCAAATTCCGTAGCTGACAAAGAAATGCGCCTTCTGTACACATCTGTGCGCGAGGACGGTTATACAATGCCTATAGTAACCATTTGGGACGAGAACTTGAAGAAGTATGTAATTGTAGATGGATTCCATCGAAACCTCGTTATACGCAAGTTCAAGGACATAGCGGAACGATGCCACGGCCGTTTGCCAATTGTTGTTATTGACAAGGATATAGATCAGCGAAT
>OBCL01000212.1_pt1 | contig 15761 bp, 8 predicted proteins | sample 1495931 | NCBI WGS metagenome assembly OBCL01 (sample SAMN03418275, study PRJEB22391) | human gut metagenome | biome: human-gut; feature: organic feature; material: feces | host: Homo sapiens | place: Tanzania | collected 2013-01
CGGTCATTCCACCAGCGGTTATTGAAAGTTGGCCCCCTTCGGGGACCGGAGGTTACTTCCGAAACTTGAATTAGTAATTAGTAGTAATTAGAAGTGACATTACAGGATATAGCAAAACTTTACGGGCGTTCGCCCCAGGCGAATGCCCTCGTTGATTTACTGAAGAAGAAGTCGGTGCATTCACTTTTTCTCCAGGGATTGGTGTGCTCTTCAGCCTCCATGTTTTTCGGTTCGATGAAGACGAGGTTGAAGCGGTCGGTGCTTTTCGTGCTCGATGATGCCGACGAGGCGGGATATTTTTACCACGACCTCACGCAGATGCTGGGGCAGGAGAGCGTGTTCTTCTTCCCCTCCAGCTATCGCCGTGCCGTGAAGTATGGACAGCGCGATGCCGCCAACGAGATACTCCGAACCGAAGTGCTTGCCCGATTGTCGGCAGGCAACCCCATTTTTATCGTTTCCTATCCCGATGCCCTTGCCGAACTCGTGGTGTCTAAACAGCATCTGGATGAGAAGATTCTGAAACTTTCTGTCGGTCAGCAGATTCCACAGGTAGATGTGGTGCATCAGTTGCGCGATTTCAAGCTCCAGGAGGTGGACTATGTCTACGAACCTGGACAGTTTGCCGTGCGTGGAAGCATCATCGATGTCTATTCCTACAGTTGCGAATTTCCGTTCCGCATCGATTTCTTCGGTGATGAAATCGATACCATCCGAACCTTCAGCATCGAAGACCAGCTCTCCAAGGACAAGCGCGAGAGCATCGAGGTGGTGCCGGAACTCGCCACCGGGCAGACCGTGAAGCAGTGCTTCCTCCAATTCCTCGAACCTTCTGCGCTCGTGGTGATGAAGGATTACACCTATCTGCACGACTGCATCGAGAAAATCTACAACGACGGATTCTCCACCCAGAGTCTCACCGAGCAGTTGGAAGGAGTCACCGAGATGGAGGCAGAACGCATCCGCCAGGAGATGAAGAAGGAACTCAACCTGGTGAGTGCCACCGATTTCCAGCATGCCCTGTGTGAACACGTGCGCGTGGAATTCGGCAAGATGGCAGAGGGCGTGCTCGCCCGCAAGCAGGATCAGCTTGCCGAGGCCAAGGGCCACTCCAATGCCGTGATCAGTTTCGATATGGCACCGCAGCCGCTCTTCCACAAAAACTTCCAGCTTCTGGCACAGACCCTGGAGGATTACCAGCTCAAGGGCTACACCTTATATATATTAGCCGACAGCCAGAAGCAGCAGCAGCGACTCAAGGACATCTTCGCCAGCGAGGAATTGGAGAAATATAAGATACAGTTCAAGCCCGTTGACAAGACCATCCACGAGGGATTCGTTGACCACGAGAAGAAGGCATGCTTCTTCACCGACCATCAGATTTTCGACCGTTACCACAAGTACAATCTGCGTTCCGACTCTGCCCGTGCTGGCAAGATGGCACTCACCATGAAGGAGTTGCAGGAGATGGCACCGGGCGATTTCATCGTACACGTGGATTTCGGTATCGGAAGATTTGGCGGACTGGTACGTGTGCCTATGGGCGACAGTTACCAGGAGATGATCCGCATCTTCTATGCCAACCACGACATCGTAGACGTCTCCATCCACTCGCTGTATAAAATCAGCAAGTATCGCCGTGGAGATACCGGCGAACCGCCGCGCCTCTCCATTCTGGGTTCGGGCGCCTGGGATAAGCTGAAGAACAAGGCAAAGAAGCGCATCAAGGATATAGCCCGCGACCTTATCAAGCTCTATGCCAAGCGTCGCAAGGAGAAGGGATTCGCTTATAGTTCAGATAGTTATCTGCAACACGAGCTGGAGGCGTCGTTCCTCTACGAGGATACCCCCGACCAGAGCAAGGCCACAGCCGATGTGAAGAAGGATATGGAGAGCAAGCGTCCGATGGACCGACTGGTATGTGGCGACGTGGGCTTCGGCAAGACCGAGGTGGCCATCCGTGCAGCCTTCAAGGCAGCGTGCGACGGCAAGCAGGTGGCAGTGCTCGTGCCTACCACGGTGCTCGCCTACCAGCACTACCAAACCTTCATGCATCGCCTGGAGCAGTTGCCCGTCACCGTGGATTATCTGAGCCGTGCCCGTTCTGCCAAGGATACCCGACGGATTCTGGAAGAACTGGAAGCTGGCAAGATAGATATCCTCATCGGAACCCACAAGCTCATTTCCAAAACCGTGCATTGGCACGACCTGGGTCTGCTCATCATCGACGAGGAGCAGAAGTTCGGCGTTTCCACCAAGGAGAAGCTGCGCCAGCTGAAGGTGAACGTGGATACCCTCACCATGAGTGCCACGCCTATCCCCCGCACCCTGCAGTTTTCGCTGATGGGAGCCCGCGACATGAGTATCATGCGCACCCCGCCACCCAACCGCTTTCCTATTCATACAGAGGTGGTTACCTTCAATGCGGAAACCATATCCGATGCCATCAACTTCGAGATGAGCCGCAACGGACAGGTGTATTTCGTGTGCGACAGGATAGCCAAGCTCCCCGAGCTGAAGATGCTGATAGAGAAGAAGGTGCCCGATTGCCGCGTAGCCATCGGACATGGACAGATGAAGCCCGAGGAACTGGAAAAGATCATCATGGGATTCATCAACTACGACTTCGACGTGCTGCTCTCCACCACCATCGTGGAGAACGGAATCGATATCTCCAATGCCAACACCATCATCGTGATGGATGCCCACCACTTCGGATTGAGCGACCTGCACCAGATGCGAGGCAGAGTGGGGCGTAGCAACAAGAAGGCATTCTGCTATCTGATAGCTCCGCCTAAGGCTGCGCTCACCTTCGATGCACGCCGCCGACTGGAAGCCCTGGAAACCTTCAGCGACCTGGGCAGCGGTTTCAACCTCGCCATGCAAGACCTGGATATCCGTGGTGCCGGCAACCTGCTGGGTTCCGAACAGAGCGGATTCATGGAAGACCTGGGTTACGAAACCTACCAGAAGATTCTCTCGCAGGCAGTAACCGAACTGAAGAACGAGGAGTTCAGCGACCTCTATCAGGAGGAGATGAAAGAGGGCGAGCAGCTTACGGGCGATGACTTCGTAGACGATTGCGCCGTAGACAGCGACCTGGAGATGTATTTCCCTGATTCTTATGTTCCCGGCAGTGCCGAGCGAATGCTGCTCTATCGTGAACTCGACCATCTGGATAGGGATGAGGAAGTGGAGGCATTCCGCCAGCGCATGATCGACCGCTTCGGTCCGATACCTCAGGAAGGTGATGAGCTGATTCATGTGGTAGGTCTTCGCCGTGTGGGCAAGCTGCTGGGTTGCGAGAAGATTCTGCTCAAGGGTGGAGCCATGCAGCTGCAGTTTGTGAGCAATGTGGATAGTCCGTTCTATCGCAGTAAAATGTTCTCGCGAGTGATAGCTTATGCCACCAGTCATATTCAGGATTGTGCCCTGAAGGAGAAGAACAACAAGCGTATTCTCCGCATCAGTCATGTAAAGAGCGTGGAGCAGGCCAGGAGTCTGCTGGATATGATATCCGGGATTCAGGTGGATGAATAAGTGCCATCAGGTTTTCTCATCAGAAAACCAGGTGGACTAAAGATAGCTTTTAGTTGGATATATATAAAAATAGCAATGGTTTCGATACTCTTATCGAAACCATTGCTTGTTTATTTGTATAAGTAAAAGATGATGATTTAGCGTTTCCCAACGCCGTTTGTTTTAACTGTTGCAAAGATACGAAGTTTTCTGTAAATGATGGGGTAAATTTTGTTGTTTATAGGAGTAAAAACTGTTTTATATATGCTTTTTGGACTAAAATAACACCGAGTAGGATAATTTTCACCCATTGTCCACCCTTCAGGAGTACTTTCTAAAATATTTTATAAATAAAATCAGCATTTCATTTGCCTATGTGGAAAATTCTTTGTATCTTTGCGCCCAAGTTCTGACAGATTGAAAGGGAATCTTCTGTAAATCCATGCAATCTGTAAACGAATGTAGGTAGAATTATAGAAATATATCAAATAATAACAATCATGAGACAGAAAAAGTTTATCCTTCAGGAGCAGGAACTTCCTACTCAGTGGTACAACATTCAAGCTGACATGCCTAACAAGCCATTGCCACCGTTGAATCCACAGACCCACAAGCCGCTCACAGCCGACGACTTGTCACACATCTTTAATAAAGAGTGCTCCAAGCAGGAGCTCGATACAGAGCATGCATGGATCGACATTCCAGAGGATGTGCGAGAGAAGTATGCCTACTACCGTTCCACACCGCTGGTTCGTGCCTACGGACTGGAAGCGGCACTGGGTACCAGCGCACACATCTACTTCAAGAACGAGAGTGCTACCCCATTAGGTTCACATAAAATCAACTCGGCACTGCCTCAGTGCTACTACTGCAAGCAGGAGGGTGATACCAACGTTACCACCGAGACCGGTGCCGGACAGTGGGGCTGTGCCCTTTCTTATGCAGCCAAGCTCTACGGTTTGGAGGCAGCCGTTTACCAGGTGAAGATTACCATGCAGCAGAAGCCATACCGCTCCAGCATCATGCGTACCTTCGGTGCCACCGTTGAGGGTTCTCCATCCATGAGTACCCGTGCGGGCAAGAACATCATCACCCGCGACCCACACCATCCAGGTTCTCTGGGTACGGCTATTTCCGAGGCAGTGGAGCTGGCTACCACCACTCCGGGCTGTAAGTACACCCTGGGTTCCGTTCTGAACCATGTGGCTTTGCACCAGACCGTCATCGGACTGGAGGCAGAGAAGCAGATGGCGATGGCTGGCGAATATCCTGATAAGGTGATTGCCTGCTTCGGTGGAGGTAGTAACTTTGGCGGATTGGCTTTCCCATTCATGCGTCATAACCTGAGTGGCGAGAAGCACACCGAGTTTATCGCAGCCGAACCGGAGAGCTGTCCTAAGCTGACACGTGGTAAGTTTGAGTATGATTTCGGAGATGAAGCGGGATATACCCCATTGCTGCCTATGTTTACCCTGGGTCATGACTTCAAGCCAGCCAACATCCATGCCGGCGGTTTGCGCTATCATGGTGCGGGCATGATCATTTCGCAGCTTATCAAGGATGGATACATGCATGGTGTAGATATCCCTCAGATTGAGGCGTTTGAGGCAGGTATGCTTTTCTCCCGTGCCGAGGGCATCATTCCGGCTCCAGAGAGTTGCCATGCCATCGCAGCTACCATCCGCGAGGCGAAGAAGGCGAAGGAGGAGGGAACCGCTCCGGTTATCCTGTTCTGTCTCTCAGGTCATGGCTTGATTGATATGCCATCCTACGAGAGCTATCTCAATGGAGATTTGCAGAATTACAAGGTAAGTGACGAGGAGATTGAGAAATATCTCAAGAATGTTCCTCAGGTAGATTAAATCCAGGTGGATTAAATCCAGGTGGATTAAAAAGCAAAAGCCAGGCTGCTCACGCAGGCTGGCTTTTTTATTTACAATCTAATTTTATAAGCAATAAAATTGAACTAACAATTTTGTTGACTTAACAATCTAAAATTCTTTTATGCATTCAGCCACTCTTCGATGGCCTTGGCAATCACTTCGAAACTGGTTGTTGGCTCGAAGCGGGCTACAACCTGACCCTTCTTGTTGACCAGGAACTTGGTGAAGTTCCACTTAATGTCAGCGCTCTCCTTATAGTTAGGGTCTTCTTCAGAGAGCATCTTGTCGAGCACAGGGTAGAGCGGATGGCTCTCGTCCCATCCAGCGAAGCCTTTGCATTCCTTGAGGAACTTGAAGAGGGGAGCGGCGTCGTCGCCATTCACCTTAATCTTCTTGTAGCGCTGGAACTCCGTGCCGTATGTAAGCTTGCAGAACTGATGAATGCTTTCGTCAGTACCTGGCGCCTGCTGTCCAAACTGGTTGCAAGGGAAGTCGAGAATCTCGAAACCCTGCTGATGGTATGTCTCATAGAGCTTTTCCAACTCCTCATACTGAGGGGTGAAGCCACACTTGGTAGCTGTGTTAACGATGAGCAGCACCTCGTTGGCGTACTCTTTCAGGGAAACATCCTTTCCCTTTCTGTCCTTAACGGAGAATTCGTAAACGGTTCTCATTTCTTATTTATATATTCTAATTTTATGTTACTTCTTAAAGCCCATTTGCCGGGCAGTTTTAAAAACTAACTGCAAAGGTAATACTTTTCTTTCAGAAACCATCATACATTGGTATAAAATTTCTAAAAAAAGAGAAACAAAAAAGGCTCCGGTAATTTCACAATCCCCGGAGCCCTTCCCTTCCCCCACGAAAAAAACACCTGTTAAGGGGAAGTTACGATTAATCTATCATTTAACTTTTCTAAGAACTTGATGCAAAGGTACAAACTTTTTTTGAATAATGTATCATTTACAACATAAATTTTTCAAAAATCGTAGTTAAAAAGCCTTAATTACCCTTTTTGTATGCACTTTAGGCCCTTTTCAGGCTCTTTTATACCCTTTTTCTGCATTTCTAAGCCCCATTTCAAACCGTTTAAACCCTGTTTGCGACCACATAAACACAAAGAGAGAGGGTGGGGTATAAATCCATGATGCAATTATCATTGAATGTTTTATTCATCGGATTACGCGGAGTTATCGGAACCTTAACCGCCTTCCTCGGATTACTCACGGATTTTAAACGGAAACTCGACCTGGCGGTCGTGGCGATACCCCCTAAAGCTGGAAAAAGCCAGCCTATACGGCGCTAGCCCAATGGCCGTAAGGCCAAATCCGTTTAAATTCCGTGCGTAATCCGTGAAGCAAGAATGTTCCGTTAACTCAGCGTAATCCGATGAAGAAAAACGATTATCTGGTACGTTCACGATATTCCGTAGGAACGATGCCCGTTTCCCTCTTGAACACCTTGGAGAAGTACTTCGCATCGCTGAAGCCCACGGCGAATGCCACAGACGAGAGCGACTCGTCGGTATCCTTCAGCAGCTCGCAGGCTCTCATGATTCTCACATGCCTTACGAAATCGATAGGCGTCATGCCCAACTGCTGCTTAATCTTGGTGTAGAGCACGCTTCGGCTCATGCCCATCGCGTCGGCGATGTCATCAATCTTCAGGTCAGGCGTGTCGATGTGCTCCGTCACGTACTTCAGAATCCTTGCCGTCGTAGCATCGTTAATCTGACTTGCCATGAAGGCGAAGTCGCTCTGTTCGCGCTTCAGCCTTGCCTTCTCCTCCTTCTCACGTTCCTTCTCCGTGATTTCTTGGGTTATCTGGCTCAGCGTCTTCTCCGGTTCATTGGCAGAAGAAGCAATCAAGCCGCCGTTCTGACCATCGTTCAGAGCATTGTTCAAGCTGTTGTTCAGAGCATTGTTCAAGCCGTTGTTCAGAGCATCGTTCAAACCGTTGTTCAGGGCATTGTTCAAACCATTGTTCAGACCCTTGTTCTTGCTGCCGTTTATACCGCTGCTGATGTCGCCGCTCATGGCTTTGCCTATCAGATTGCCCGTATGCTCCAGTTTTTGGATCATTTCCTTCTGCAGGTTATGGCGCTGCTTGAGCACGGCGCTGATTCTACCCAGCAGATATTCGGTGCTGAAAGGCTTGGTCATGTAGGCATCCACACCCATCTCGAATCCCTTGAGTCGGTCCTGCACGCTCGCCTTTGCCGAGAGGATGATGATAGGAATCTGCGAGAGGTCGTGATCCGCCTTGATTTCGCGAACCATGGTGATGCCGTCCATCACCGGCATGGTTACGTCGGTGATGATGAAATCTGGCATTTCGGTGCGCGTCATCAGCAGTCCCGCCTTTCCGTTTTCGGCAAGCAGCACGTTGTAGTGCTCAGAGAGGATGGTATACAGGTACTTGCGCAGGTCTTTGTTGTCTTCCACCACCAATACGGTGTGCTCCTTACGCTGCTCTTCTCTTGCCACCTTTTCCTCTTCGGTCATGTTCTCTTCCAGTTCCTTCTCAGCCTTTTCGGCTTCTGCCAGGTATCTTGCCACGTTCTCGTCGCTGATCTGTCCTGGAATCTCGTCCTCTTCATTCTCGGTAGAGTCCATCTTGTCTATGCCGCCGGTGTTCACCAGGGTGCCCTCGGGATTCTTCGGCATGCCTTCGTAGTTCGTCAGGGTAGAGTTGTCGTATCTCAGTATCTTGTTGAGCATGTCGAGCATCTCGTACGAATTCTTCAGGGCGATGGTAAGCATCTCCCTTCCCTTTCGGGTGATGCCGTGTTCCGTGTCGAGCACCTCCTTCAGTGGACCTCCTATCAGAGTGAGCGGCGTGCGCAGCTTGTGGCTGGCGTCGCTGAAGAAGTCGTTCTTCATCAGGCTCATCTCGTGGCTTATCTTCTCGTGCTGGTTGCGGTTGTAGATGTAGAAGATGCTGCCCACCACGCACATCAGCAGGAACACCATCATCATTTTTCCCCAGATGCTCTCCCAGAAGGTAGGTCTTACCTCGATAGGCAGCTCAGCCACGTATTTGCTCCATATGCCGTGAGAGTTGGTGCCCATCACCTTGAGCACGTAGTTGCCGCTGCTGATGCGGTTGAAGCCGATGTAGTTGCTCTTTCCCAGTTCTATCCACTGGCCTTCAGGGGTAAAACCGTCAAGGCGATAGCGGTATTTCTGATTGTATTTTCTCGAGAAGTCGAGGGCGGCGAAGCTGATGGTCAGGTTTCGCTTGTTGGCAGGAATCACCACTTTTTCCTTGTGCAGGATAGGTTCCGTACCGTCTTCGCCCATATAGTGCAGACTGGTGAAGATGATGCGTGCCTGGTAAGGGCTCTTCTTCATCTTAGCCGGGTTGAAGGTAAGGCTGCCCGTAGGCGTGCCCACCGTGATGTCGTCGGTGGCTGGGTCGTGGGCAGGGCGTGCCTCGGTAAACGACATGTTGAAGTCGAAGTCGTTAGGTCCGAACACCACCAGATTTTTCGTCTTCAGGTTATACTTGTCGATACTCGATTCGCGCACCACCCAGATGTTGCCCGCATTGTCTTCCACCATGCTCTGCACGGTTCCCTCATCGGAGCTGATTTTTTTGTTGTACAAAAACTGGAGGCTGTCCTGCAGCAGGTTCTTGCTGATTACGTTCTGCAATACGCCGCCCATCTGGGATACGTAGGTCTTTCCGTTGCTGTGCTGCATGATGAAGTTCACGTCGCTAGCCGCCAGCCTTGTGGTGTCGCCATCCACGTGGGTGGTGGTGTAGAATTTGATCTTCGCCGGGTTGCTCACGTTGTCGCTGAAGGTAATCATTCCGTCGGTGGTGCCCGCCAGAATTTCTCCCGTAGGGGTGCAGAAGATGCGTCTCACCTTGCTGAATTCCTTCTTAGGCCATGGCAGGATGTTCTGGCGGCTGATGAAGTTCAGCTTTCCCGTGGTCGACATCTGCACCAGACTGAGTCCGCCTCCATAGGTGCCTACCCATATTCTGCCGTGGCGGTCGGCCACGATGTCGTATACCTTATTATGTGGTAGCGAATATTTGTCGGCAGGGTTGTGCACGTATTGGGTCATTCCCTCCTTGGTTCTGATAAAGATTCCGTGCTCTCGGGTACCAATCCATATCTTTCCCTCCGTGTCGTAGAAGATGGAGAAGATGGCGGATGGGCAGAATGCCACCTGCTGCGGAACCACCTGTCCGCTTGGGGCAAGATAGCCCACCTTCTCGAATCGGCTGTTCGTAATCTTGATCATGCCGTTGTAGTAGCCCGTCCAGTGGTATCCCTCGGGTGTATTGCAGATGGCAAATGCCTGCGCTTCGCCTTCGTCAAGCTGGGTAAGGTGGTATCGGTGATTCTTGAATGCCACCTGCGTAAGGTCGTGCATGCCGCTTATCCAGAGGATGCCCTGGTCTGAGAGGCAGAAATGCTTGATGTTGGGCACACGGAAGTTGCCCGATGAGTTGCTGTGCAGCAGATAAGGCACCAGTTTGCCTGCCTTCCGGTCGAAATAGCTGAAGGTTCCGCCGTTAGGCACCACCCACAGGGTCTTGTTTTCGTCCTGGGTGATGAAGAATTTTTCGCTCGTGGTGCGTTCGGCTGGGTCGGGCTGGTCGGCATAGAGCCATGCTTTCTGTCCCGTTCTCGGGTTCACCATGGTTACGCCCATGCCGTCGGTAAACACCCATACCATGCCGTAGGCGTCGGTATAGATGTTCTTCACCTCCGCCATCGGCTGGCCGGGGCTCTGCACGTTGATCACCTCGGTCTTGAAGGTGCGCGGATTGTATACCACCAGACCGATGTTGGTGGCTATGAGCAGCTGGTATCCGGTGTTTTTCAGCTGGTTGATTCGGGTAACGCCAGCCGGCATCGGAATCATCACGAGATGTTCTTTCTCGTCATACACGGCGAGTTTTCCGTTTGGCGTAGCCAGGAAGATGTTGTTGCCCACCTCTCTGATCCATTTGAATGGGAGTTGGGTGCTGAAGTGATGGTTGTAGATGGTGGCTCCCTTGTCTGTGAGAATCCACTCTCGGCCTTTCTTGTCGGCCCATACATACCATACGTTTCCGCTTCTCAGTCCGTGCTGTCCCACCTTGATGATTTCCTTCTCGAAGCTTTGGTCGGGCAGCATGTAGTTTCTGATAAGGTAGTTTGTGCTCTTAGCGGTAATCCAGGTGTTACCTGTTTTCAGAGGATAGATTTTGTCCACCCTCAGGTCGATGCCGAACTGCTCGTTTATTTCCTTTCCCCTGTTCACGAATTTGCACAGGTGCGTATTATAGAGATAGAGTTTGCTATCTGCTGTAACGCACCAGATATTGTTTTTTAAAGTAGGGTAGATGCTGATGATGCGGTTGGTGGAGAGCACGTCTACATCATCGGCTTCATCGCGGAAGGTATGGAAGGAGTATCCGTCGTAGTAGGAGAGTCCGTTCCAGGTGGCAAACCACATCAGTTTGTCGGGCGACTGCTTGATGTCTGAGATGGTGTTAGCGGCGAGTCCATCGGTGATGGAGAATTTTCTAACGTCGCAGTAAGGCACAGCCATGGTCATCATATTGACCATGAGCGCCAGGAGTAGGGGGATGATATATCTTTTATTCATACTTATAATTCAATTAATCGTGATGGTTCTTGGGCTGTACCGTAGTCGGAGCGCAGTCCATCTTACGTGCAAAGGTAGTGTATTTTTTTGAGAAAAACAAGCGTTGATAGGGAAAAACTGTTTGAAAATAGGGAATTTCCCTTAAAATATTCCACTTTTCCCTTTGCAGGGTGTAAATTTTGGTATATCTTTGCATCAGAATTCAAGAAAGAACATGTAAGTATAGATAAGTATAAATAAGTATATAAGAAAGGATATAAGATATGAAGAAGATGAAATCACTGCTGATGCTGATGGCGATAGCTGCGGCATCATTCACATTTACGAGTTGTGACGACGATCCATGGGATGACGGCCGCTATTGGCACGACGACTACGGATGGTATGAGGATTACAACCAGGGCGGCTGGGGATGGAACCAGGGCGACTGGAACCAGGGTTCAGGCGGTTCGCAGAACAGCCAGCTCATAGAAGAGGCGCAGACGCTGGTGGGCAAATGGTATGGTCCGGTGACGTATAGTTACATCAACGAGGATGGCGTATCGCGTGGCAAGGATGAATTCTATGCCACCATGATATTCTACCAGAGTGGCAACAGGAAGAATGCGCTGAGCGGAAGTGGTGTTGAGATTGACGAGGTGTATGATGAGAAGGGCGAAGTAGAGGATTCGCAGACCTTGGAGTTCACCTGGTATATCGACAACAATGGTGATATCTATATAAGGTATGCCAAGAGTGGAGCCACCTTCGTATTGGATGCCGGTGCCAGCCAGACGGGTTTCCATCTGGGCGAAGAGCAGGGCAGAGACCGCTACACCTTCTATGGTTATATGATAGGCGTGGGTTCAGCCAAGGGCGACGTCATCACCTTCAATTTCGAGGAGCAGCCTACGGGATTTGCAAAGAAGCAAACCCGTTCGGCAGGTGGTTCTGCCAGTACCTTCGGCAAGGCTTCGGGCATCAAGAAAATGACGGGAGCAGAAAAGAGATTGAATGATAGAAGATAAAAAGAAATCCGCTTTCACGCATGATAGTCGTGGAAGCGGATTTTTTATTGGTTATCCTTTGATAACCGGAATGTTTCTGAATCTTACTGAATCATCTTCTTGCCAGCCTTGATCACTACACCCTTGTAGCCCTTGCCAACCTTCTGACCTGCGAGGTTGAAGATAGGAGCATTGTCAGCAGCAGATGTTGTGATGTTGTTGATGCCGGTTTCAACTCTGTTCAGAGAGATGAGAACATTGTTGTAATTAAACTCGTAAGTTTCACCGAATTTCTTCATGGTTCCGTAAACAACCACTTCGTCGCCTACCTTGATCTGGTCGGCAGAAGTAAACTTCTCGCCATTGATGTTGAGACCGCTGTAAACCACGAACTTGTTGGTAGCCTCGCTATTATCAGAGATAGTATATGTAAGGCTGCCGTATTTCTCGTTCAAGCTTGTTGGAGCCTCAGTAACGATACCCTTCACGTAAACCTGAGTAGCCAAACCCTCGCCTGCATTAACGAGCTCGATGGCCTTAGCCACAGAGTAAGCAGTCTCTGGAGTGTTGGAAATGTCTACAGAAACAGGCTTGTCGCCCTTTTTGTAATAAGCAATCTTAGAGATGGTTACAAGACCGTTGGCAGAACCCTTGTCGCAAGAGATGGCGAGCTTGCATGTCTTGCCAGCCTCTGGGGTTTCGTTCTTGATTATCAGCTCGCCAGCCTTGAAATTCTTGCTGTCGATGTTAACCTCGTTTGCACCAAACTCAGCCTTGATGGTTTTCACCGACTTGGCTGTAATATTGTCGATGGTAACAACCATATACTCGATAGCCTCCTCGAAGGCTGGAGATGTGATGGAAGCATCAGAAGCGAATTTCTTGCTTCCGCACTTGATCCATTTCCAGTTGTTGCCCCACTTGTTGTTGTTGAAGCCGGTGATGGTCCATACGTCTGTACCCATCATAGCCTCCCAAGTTGCGTCGTAGGCACTTACGGAGTTGTTTGCCTTGTTATCGTCTGGGAAAGTGAGCACTTTGTAAGGCTCAGCAGCCATGAGTGTAAGATTGGCAACGAGTGCGAAAACCAGTGTTAATGAATAGCGTAGTAACTTTTTCATAAGCTAATTTTTTAATTGTTAATAATGTTATAGAATGATTTCTTAGTCATTTCTGCTGCAAAGATACAAAAAAAAGCGATAGGGTCAACAAATAATGTGTTAAAATTCAATTAAATATCTCTAATCTATGGATAGTAGTTGTTCTTTCTACGATATGAGTCCTCTAGGCGACTCGCTGGATTTGCAATTTGAGTCCGCCAGGTTATCTATACTAAATCTATAGCTTTTACACGAATTCTAAAAATGAGCAGAAAACTATTTTCAATACTTCATCTACTAGTGCATGAAGTATTGAGTTCTTTGGGTATTTCGCGTAATATCGATACCTTTGTACTGCGTAGGCAATGTCGCCTCGTGTATAAAGAAAATCGTATTCTAGACAAAAAGAAAAATAATAAATTTTAATGTATATGAATAGTAATGATTTGATAAAAAGAAAGAAGCTGCAACCCGTCAGCAACTGCGTGAATATCTATGACTTACGCAAGCTGATGGGGAGCTGGAAGATGGCGGGGATTACCTACGCCCAGATGCTCAAGGTGCTGCGTCTCTACCTGGGAGAGACCGGATGGATGGATATCTGTGGCAGATATCCTTACAACAACCTCTATCAGATAGCTAGGGGTATGAAGTTTGATTCCGTTACCTCGTTCTACAGATGCATCCAGCATTGCGAGGGGTTCGGATTCGTCTACCACGATGGGGTTAAAGATGTGGAACATCTGGCGTCGTTCTTCTCGAACTTGTGGCATCAGCCCGATTCCAAAGAGCAAGCTGTGTTCTACTCCTCTGTTTCAGGTGCTGATAATAATAATATTAATATTAATAATAATAAATATAATAATCAGCACCCGAAACAGGGGAGTCCCGAAACAGAGGAGAGTGCAGCCACTTTCCAGCAGATTTACACCGACTTTATGTTCTATCTCATGTCGGATGAGGGAGCCTTCGAACTGGTGGTCAAGACGGTGGATGATGCGTGTGTGGGATTGATGAATGAGCTGACGGCGATGAACACACCTTATGGAAAGCATTCCATCAATCCTGCCACCAAGAGATTTTTCGACTTTTATCTTCGCCAGCATATGTTGATGAAGCAGCGCAAGTTTGTATGCAATAGCAACGAGGGGCGCAAGATCTGGCTATCCCGACTGTTGCCTTTTCCTTTTATGCAGCAGAACATCGTGAGAGCCGTGAATGATATCCGACAGGCGCTTTCCACCAATGCCCTGGATGTAATCCGTCAGATTCGCCCCCTCTGCCCGTTTGAGTATCAGCAGCCCTCTTCGGGTCAGCGCCTCTACGATTCCTCCGAGGCGCTGGATGCCCAGGGAAACATCCTGCCCGATGCCTCGAAGGAGAGCGTGGGCAAGTATATCCCGAAGGATGCACCGCCAAGACCTTCGGCTCATGCTGAGTGGGACAACGACTACCAGCAATGGGTGGAGGAATAGATTGTGCCGTGAAAACACACAACCGAACAACTGAAAGTATATTTTTACTAGAGAGTTTTTAACCTAAAAGGTTTTTAACCAGAGAGTTTTTCATCTAAATAAAGCAAATTATGAATAAACAATCAGAAAATGAATTCCAATCATCGGATGGAGTTCAACCAGACTATGAATTCCAGGAGAAACCTTGGTACACCGCCTATGACTTCGAGGCCTTGCGCGATAAGATGACCCCTGAGGAAATGGAGATTTACAAGGAGGGTAAGGATATGCAGAAAATGCGTTCGCTCACCATCACACTGCTCAAGCAACTGCAGCACAGAACGGAACAGAACATCAAGGTGCGCTGCCCTAAATGCGGCAAGAATGCATGCTGCATCAAGGTGGAGAACGGACTTTTCCTATGCTGGAGCTGCGACCAGGGGGCACAGTTCAAGGGACAGCTGCATGAACTCGCTAAACTGAAGCACTCCGAGGGCAGCAGCATCGATGCCGGATATTACCTGCGTGCCAACGCCGACGCCAAGCACAAGGCCGAGCCTGACTATACGCCTATGGTTGACGATGACTATGAGGAAATTGATGAGAAAACCCGAAGCATGATTTTCCCACTCGAAGACGAAGAAGAGGTTTACCCCGTTTCTCAGTATGTCATTTCCGCCCGATACATGGTGAAGCAGTATCTCAAGGATATGGGCATTTCGGTGGAGACGGCGATGAAGGCGGGCGTATGCTGCGGATACATGTCGCACAAGGTGGATGATTCCCAGGGCCACGACCCTCAGGGATACGAGCAGGTGGCTGCCATCGCCTACTGCAACCGCGTGTGCGGACGCATCGTGAACGTGAAGATGAGAAGCGTGGCGAAGGATCCCCACGGCGGATACATCAAGGATTTCTGGCAGAAATCGCCCACGCAGCCCTGTGCCCCTTACGGCATCGACTGCATCAACCCGCTGAGAATCAATGCCGAACCCATCGACCGACTCATCATCACCGAGGGCGAAAAAGACCGACTCACCCTGATGCAATGCGGATTCCCCTACGTTATCAGCGTGGCTAGCGGATGCAAGACGGATATCAGAAAGAGCCACGAGGCATTTGCCGAATGGATAGCACAGGCGGAGGAAATCGTGGTGTGCGGAGACTCCGACCGCCCCGGCAGGGGACTTGCATCACGCGCTTGATG
>OBCL01000213.1_pt1 | contig 15759 bp, 10 predicted proteins | sample 1495931 | NCBI WGS metagenome assembly OBCL01 (sample SAMN03418275, study PRJEB22391) | human gut metagenome | biome: human-gut; feature: organic feature; material: feces | host: Homo sapiens | place: Tanzania | collected 2013-01
AACGGAAGCTATAAAGCGGAAAAGTGCACTTCTTCGTTGTTTAGCGGAGGAATAGCGGCACTATAGCGAAGGCAAAGCAAATTTATAGCGAGGACAGAGCGGCACCAAAGCGGAGGAAAAGCGGTAATCGAGCGGAAATAAGCGGCAAGTATTTAGACATTTACATTCGTTAACCAAGAATTAATATTTATTTCGAGTGACAAAGTGACCGCTTATCTTTTGATAATCAATGAGTTATGCGGTCACTAGTCACTTGTCACTTTTTATATGTACCCATGTTTTAGGATAGAGGGTTCAAAATCTGCCCAATAAAAAGTACTATTTTGCACATTGATATGGATGCATACGTGTGATAACACATACAATATACCCAATAGTGGGGATTTTGCAGCCACAAAGCCTAAAAAACATACGCAACTGCATGTTTTTTAGTACTTTTGCAGTGTAAAAAAGAAACAAACAGTATGATCAACGTACAGCAAAGGTCAACCAAGAAGTATGAAAACGCATTGGTTGAAATTTCAAAGTTTGAAGTAGAAAACGGCGTGACTGAGTTTCATGTAATGGTACACGCCCTATGTCCCGAACAAACCTTTCAAGAGCAACTCGACGCAGTGCTCAATGCCTATTATAGTTTGCTCGATGCGGAGTTGGCAGGTGCCTCTTCAGTATTAAAGCGTTATTTTTTGAGTGATGCAGCCAACCAGTATGAACGTTTGCTCGCCTCAGTGCCCGAAGCTCCTGCTTGCGCCTGTTCTGTGGTAGAACAAGCTCCCCTAAATGGCACGAAAGTAGCCTTGTGGGCATATCTGCAAACCGAAATAGGTGCGGGGGTATTTAGTCATGGACTCTATAAGGTGACACATGGTGCCTATACTCATTTGTGGGGTGGGGCAGCTGTGAGCCATGCGCCTACATCGGCAGAGCAAACAAGTCTTTTGCTGAAAGACTATGTGATGCAACTCATGGCAAACGATGCCAAATTGGCTGACAACTGCGTGCGCACATGGTTTTTTGTGCAAAACGTAGACGTGAACTATGCAGGCGTGGTGAAGGCACGTAATGAGGAGTTCTTTACGCAGAATCTAACAAGTAAGACGCACTTTATTTCGAGCACGGGCATAAATGGTCGTAATGCAGACCCTTCAGTATTGGTGCAACTCGACACGTATGCAGTTACAGGTATACGTGCAGAGCAGATGCAATATCTTTATGCACCCACACATCTTAACCCTACGTATGAATATGGGGTAAGTTTTGAGCGTGGCACACGTATGGATTATGGCGATCGCCGACAGGTTTTCATTTCGGGCACTGCGAGCATCGATAACAAAGGCAACGTGTTGCATGTGGGGGATATTCGCAAACAAACTGAGCGCATGTGGGAGAACGTAGAGGCTTTGCTTAATGAAGCTGAATGTTCGTTTGACGATGTAGGTCAGATGATAGTATATTTGCGTGATACTGCCGACTATGCTGTGGTAAACCGTATGTTTGAAGAGCGCTTCCCGGGTGTGCCTAAGGTAATTGTGCATGCCCCTGTGTGTAGACCGGGTTGGCTCATTGAAATGGAATGTATGGCTACAAGGGCTGTACAGAATGAGGCATTTGAAAATTATTAAAGAGAAAGTCGGAATGTATTGCCCCATAGCATACATCTCTATCAACTTTCCAAAAAGATTTTTTTGAAAAAGTCTTCTTGAAAAACCCGTTGGCGGAATTGTGGGTAATCACAATCATACGTCAACGGGTTTTGTAAAAAATAGGTTTGAATGATGAAACGATTGATAATTATACTCTATGTGTTGTTGCTTGTGTTGTTAGGCAGTGCCACTTTGGTAGAGCATAGTCGGGGCAGCGAGTGGGTGTCTGTGCATATATATCACACGGCATGGTTTTGTGTGTTGTGGGCTGTGCTGACAGCACTTATGGTGTGGACTGTGTGTAAAACAAAGTTGTGGAAACGTGCCTCGGTCGTGTTGCTCCATTTGTCGTTTGTAGCAATATTGGGTGGGGCTTTGGTGAGCTACCTAACATCGCACAAGGGCTTGGTGCACTTGGTGCCAAGCGAACGTATAAATAGTTATATAGATGATGAGAGTAGGAGTGCGCAACCCTTGCCTTTTGAGTTATCGCTCGACAGCTTTCGCATTGTGCATTACCCAGGAACTGCTGCTGCGGCAGACTATGTGACGTGTATGACGGTGAAGCAGCAAGATGGACAGACTGAATCGATGCGTGTATCGATGAACCAAATAGCCAAGCATGGAGGATATCGGTTTTATCAATCGTCGTATGATGAAGACGAAATGGGGAGTTGGCTCTCTGTGAACTATGACCCATGGGGCACGGGCATTACTTATTTTGGGTATGTGCTTTTGGCTTTGGCTATGGTGTGGGTAATAGTGGATAAACGTGAGGAATTTCGTAGACTTGTGAACCACCCCTTGCTCAAAAAAGGAGGGATGATGGTGTTGGGGCTTGCCTTTGCACTTTCGGCAAATGCTACTCGCTCTTTGCCTGCATTTAATAGGGCTAAGGCAGACAGTTTGGCAACCAAACAAGTGGTTTATAACGACCGTGTGGCACCTTTTAATACCTTGGCTCGCGACTTTGTGTTGAAACTTTATGGCAAAGCTACGTATGAAGGTCTTTCGCCCGAACAGGTGGTAAGTGGTTGGTTGTTGCGTCCTGATGCGTGGCAAAATGAACCAATGATTTTAATTAAAAGCGAGGCACTACGCCAACAGTTGCATGTTGAGGGTAAGTATGCTCGCTTGACCGACCTTTTCGACCAAAACGGCTATAAATTGCAGCGTTTATGGAAGGGGGGAGATGCCACAACCGAACCAAACGACCCTTTGCAGAAAGCTGTGATGGAGGTGGACGAGAAGGTAGAAATTATTTTAATGTTGCAACAAGGAAAACTGATTCAACCCTTGCCCAAAGATGGGAGTGTGCAACCATTGAGCCGTATGCGTGTTGAGGCTGAATTGCTTTATAACCGCATCCCCTTTGCCAAAATACTTTTTATGGCGTGTCTTACGTTAGGGTTGTTGGCATTTGTCCGCATTATTTATTGCAATGTGCATCGTGGTGCGCACAATGGTTGCATTGATCGTGTGGTTTTTCCTATTGCGCTTTATGCCTGTACAGCTTTGTTGTTAGTGGCATTTTGCTTGCGTGGATATGTGGCAGGTTATGTGCCTATGAGCAATGGATTTGAAACCATGCAATTTATGGCACTTGTTACATTGTGTGTGTCGTGTGTGTGGCACCGTCGTTTTGCCGTGTTGCTTCCGTTTGGCTTTATGGTAGCAGGCTTTTCGTTGTTGGTTAGCTCTTTAGGGCAAAGCAATCCGCAAATCACCAATTTAATGCCTGTATTGGTTTCGCCGTGGTTGAGTTTGCACGTGTCGGTGGTAATGATGGGGTATTCGCTTTTGGCGTTTTTGCTTTTTACGGGACTGATGGGTTTGTGTGTGCCGCGTCAGGCAGAGCGCATGATGTTAATGGGGCGTTTACTGCTTTATCCTGCCGTATTCTTTTTGGGCATTGGCATATTTTTAGGAGCAGTGTGGGCAAATCAGTCGTGGGGCACTTATTGGAGTTGGGACCCTAAAGAAACTTGGGCGCTCATTACGTTTATGGTTTATGCCATAGGTTTCCATTCTTCGTCTTTGCCTTGGTTGCGCAATCCTCGTCATTTTAATTGGTTTGCAGTGCTTGCTTTCCTCACAGTTTTAATGACCTATTTTGGTGTAAACTTTATTCTTGGAGGAATGCACTCTTATGCGGGGTAGGGAAATTCGAAAAAAATGAAGCGCCTATTGCCCAAGTTGTATATTAGGAGGCGCAAGTTTTTCTATTTTTCGAAGAAAACTTGCGCTCCCAATTATATACAACTAGTGCGTGCAATCTTATTTTTGAATAAAACCGAGCATAGTCTTATGCCGATTTTGAACGTCATATTTTTTTGGGAAAAAACTAAATGCTCACACCATATTTGTGTTTAATTTCGTCCATAACAAAGGTGCTTTCGAGGGAACCTAGATGTTCGATGGTGCCGAGAACATTGAGCACAAATTCTTGATAATACTTCATGTTGGGGGCATGAATCTTTAATAAATAATCGTATTGCCCCGAAATATTGTAACACTCCGTAACCTCAGGAATGGCAGAAATGGTCTGTGCAAAGTTTTGGGCAATGTCGCGGCTCAGTCTGTTCATCTTAACAGAACAGAACACTACAAAGCCTCGGTTGAGCTTTTCGGCATTGAGCACAGCAATGTATTGACTGATAATGCCATCGCGCTGAAGACGCTTGATGCGTTCGTAAACAGGCGTGGTGCTAAGGTTTACGTTGGCAGCAATCTCTTTTATAGATAATCGTGCGTTGACTTGTAACTGTCGCAAAATTTTTATGTCGACATCGTCGATAGTGATATTTTCTACAACGGGGTTATTTTCTGGCTTCATACTTTGTGATATTTCTTTTGTAAGTGGCAAAGATAGCAATATTTTCCTACTTTTCAAAATTGTTTGGTGGTTTTTGCTAAACGTCGTAACTTTGCAAGCGAAAATAATAACAACAAAAACTAAAATATTATGAGCGAAAAGAATTATCACTTCGAGACCCTTCAAGTACATGTAGGCCAAGAACAGCCCGACCCTGCAACCGATGCACGTGCTGTGCCTATTTATCAAACCACCTCTTATGTTTTTCGCAATTCGCAGCATGCTGCCGATCGTTTCGGACTGAGAGATGCGGGCAATATATATGGTAGACTTACTAATTCCACCCAGGGCGTGTTTGAGGATCGTGTAGCAGCCCTTGAAGGTGGTGTGGCAGGTTTAGCTGTGGCAAGTGGTGCTGCTGCCGTGACGTATGCTTTGCAAAACATTGTGCAAAATGGCGACCATATTGTGGCTGCCGACAATTTGTATGGCGGTTCGTTCAACTTGATTACGCACACACTAAAAACGCAGGGCGTGTCGCACACAATTGTGAATGTGAACGATCTTGAAGCTCTCGAAGCAGCCATTCAGCCTAACACCAAGGTGGTATATGCCGAAACCTTTGGTAATCCCAACTCAGACGTAACAAACTTGGAAGCTGTGGCAGAGGTCGCACATCGTCATCACATTCCTTTTATTGTGGATAACACCTTTGGCACGCCCTTCTTAATTCGTCCTATAGAGCATGGGGCAGACATTGTGGTTCACTCTGCTACAAAGTTTATTGGCGGTCATGGTTCAAGTTTGGGCGGTGTGATTGTAGATGGGGGTACTTTCGATTGGAAAGCTAATGCTGACAAGTATCCAACTTTGGCAAAACCCGACCCTTCTTATCATGGTGCTGTGTTTGCTGACGTGGCAGGTAAAGCAGCTTTTGTAACTCGTATTCGTGCCGTGATATTGCGCGACACGGGTGCAACAATCTCTCCGTTCAATGCCTTTATTTTGTTGCAAGGTCTTGAAACGCTTTCACTGCGTGTAGAACGTCATGTGCAAAATGCTTTGAAGGTGGTAGATTTCTTGGCACACCATCCTAAAGTGGCTAAAGTAAATCATCCCTCGCTGCCTACCCATCCTGACCATGCGCTCTACGAAAAATACTTCCCTAATGGAGCTGGTAGCATCTTTACTTTCGAAATAAAAGGTGGCAAGGAAGAGGCTTGGCGTTTCTGCGATAGTTTGAAGATTTTCTCGTTGCTTGCCAACGTGGCAGATGTAAAGAGTTTGGTAATTCACCCTTATACCACCACACACTCTCAGATGTCGCCCGAGGAACTTGCACAACAGCATATCACTCCCTCAACAGTGCGTTTGAGCATCGGCATTGAGCACATTGATGATATTATTGACGATTTGAAGCAAGCACTTGATAAGGCATAATCTTTTCGTCTCAATGTAGATTTAGTTAATAAACAAAGCAAGCATTGCTTCGCCATATATATTCTGTAGGGTATATGTGCGAGCAATGCTTGCTTTTGGTATTTTTATATGCGGTCGTAGGGCTTTGATAATTGTACGTATAGCCCCCAAAAGTTATTTATTTTTGCTAAACCGCATATCGCTGATTTCTTGCAACAACTGTTTGCGCTCCAGGGTTATTTTATCAAGCTTAATGAGTTTTTGGTTATATTTCCACCAATTTAGTAAACCACGTTTTTCCACTTTTTTCTTGTTGGGTAAACTTCCGTGGATTTTCACAAACTCTTTAAGTTGCAAATAGTTGCGTTGCCAATTTTCCTCGTTCTTTGTCATAATCATGTGATTTTAAAACACAAGTATTATTCATTAACCAAGGGGAGTGTGGCATAGTCGTGGCTATATCGCAACATTTGGTGGTCGTAGCTTTCGGTGTAGTCGATAGTTACGTTGGTAATGTTGCCTTGTGCATCGCGTTCAGCGTGATACACAGGATTGATAAAGCCTTTATAGGGTGAGAGGTGCAACTTTTCGTAGCGTGTAAGAATTTCTTTGTGCAACACAGGGTCAATCTTTACACCATACTCTTCAACCAAATCACGTGCTCCGTTATAATCACCTTCGCTCTTGATGCGCTGAATTTCGCCTAAGAGTTTACCAAAGAGATTGCGCAAGGCAGCATAATCGTTGATCTTTACATAAGTCTTGCCATGCTTCTTCACCAATTCAACCACCTTATTGGCTTTGCCATGCTCGTATGCCCAACGCGCAATAAGTGCACGATTACGCATGTGAGCCTCCTCAATGTTATTGCCTGGTTTAATGCGTACAAGTTGTGTCATCAAACCATTCATCATGTAGGTGTAATATTGGCTCTTGTAGGCTTCGAGGTTCGGTGTAAGACCTAAATCTACAAGCTTTTGGTCGGCTACATAGTAAAGCCCAAAGAGGTCGGCGCGAGCTTCCTCAATAGTCGATCCATAAGCCTTGAGTGAGTCGGGGTCGGTGGTGGGAAGGAGTTTGCCACTACCATGTCCTAAGCATTCGTGCAAGTCAGTGTGCAAGTCGTCGCAAGCATCGCCATACTTGTTAATGAGCGCGCGTGTAGCATCGTCAATCACAAATTCCTTGTCCATGCCACTGCCGTGCGAAGCCTTGTTGTAAGCATCGGTAAGGTTGCCAATGGTTACGCTCTTTGAACCAAATTCGCGACGAACCCAGTCAGAGTTAGGCAAGTTAATACCGATGGCAGTAGAAGGGTAGAGGTCGCCACCCAAAATGGCAGCAGTGATAACCTTAGCCGAAACACCCTTAACCTTTTCCTTTTTAAATTCGGGGGCTACGGGTGAGTTGTCTTCGAACCACTGTGCATTTTCAGAGAGTTTCTTTGTGCGTTCAGTCGCTGCAATGTCTTTGAAGTTGACAATAGCCTCCCACGAAGCCTTCATGCCGAGAGGGTCTCCATACGATTCGGTGAAGTAGTTGGTAAAGTCAACCATGCTCTCGGTGTCTTTGAGCCAATGGATAGAATAATCATCGAAAGTGCGGAGGTCGCCTGTGCGATAGGTTTCAACCAAGAGGTCGATTACCTTTTGTTGTTCGGGCGTGTCGGCAAAGGGGCGTGCTTTTAACAGATTGTCGACAATGCGTTCGATGGCTGCGGTATACATACCTCCCACACGCCACACACGTTCGGTAAGCATGCCATAGTCGTTGCGTTCAAGACGGCTATTCATACCCATCATAATGGGGTAAGGGTCGTTGGTGGGTTTGCGTTGTGCATAAAACTCCTCAGCCTCGGCTTGTGTAATGCCTGGTGCGTAATAGTTGCAAGCAGAGGTTTGTATCAAGTCCTCGCCATCCTTTTGATTCACGCGCATAGGCATCACTTCGGGATTGAAGATTACGGGGAAAAGTTCGTTGCAAAAGGCATCGAGACTTTGTCCGTTGAGCGGTAGTTTGTCTGCCGGAATCTTGTGGAGAGCATTACGCAATTCTTGTTCCGTAAAATCGGGCAAGAACTTTTCGCAGCCATAGTGATGGTGTATGCCTGATGAGAACCACACACGTTTTAAGTATACGGCAAGTGCTTTGTAAAATTTGTCGTCGTGCTTTCCTGTATAGTTTGTATACACAGCTTCGAGCAAAGCACGAATGCGCAAATTATAACGTCCGTTTTGGTCGAAGAGAATGTCACGACCTTCAAGGGCAGCCTCTTGCAAGTAATAAATAAATGTTTTCTCCTTCAGTGTGAGTTTGTCGAATCCCTCTACTTTGTAACGAAGCATTTGAATGTCGGCAAATTTCTCGTCGGTATATTTAAAATTGTCGGTAGTTTGTGCTGCGGCACCGAGTGCCGATGATGCTGCTATAAGCATAGTGGCTATTTTATGTTTCATTATTTCAACCAGTTTTTAACTTCTTCGTTGCTCAACACAATATTGATGGTGCCAGCAGCGTAGCAATTTTTGATATAGGGCGGATAAGTGAACACAATGCCGCATTCTGTTACTGCGGGACGTGGATACCATTTGCCTTGGTACTGTTCCATTTGTCCGGTGCGAACAGAATAGTCGTCTGCCGAAGGGGCAGGAACTACCTCGGCTATAGCTGGCCAAGTTTCTTGGTCTTGTGCAGCTTGCGGACATGTTTTGAGTTTCTCGCCTACCAATTTAAAGACTTCGCTTAAGGCTTCGGGCTTGAAGATGTCTGTCAATCCCATTAAGCGATCTTCTTTCGTGTTAATGCTGAAGTAATAGTGAAACAGCATGCCGTGTGCACCACCTGTGTAGCATTCGTCTTCAATGCTATAGGTAGTGATGCCCTTGTTTGTCCAACTCCACACAGGTGTAACACTGGTGCGGTATGAATAGGAAGTCGGGTTATATTCTACGCCATCTTTTTGGCAGAAAGCTTTGGTTTCGTTTTGGTCGTTTTGGTAACCCACCTTCACCGCATTCCACTTAGCTTCAAGCATTTTTTCGAGTGAATTAATTTTCCACTTGCTTGCGTTAATCGAGTCGAGCGTACCTGTAAGAATGTTGCTAACCATTAAGCTATATGCGCCTCCCTTTTTAGCTTCGCCTTTGCTATCGGCATTAGGCACAAAGAGTGAAGCGTCAAACGATACACCTTGATTGGCATCGGTACTATTTTGCAGATTAAAGTCGGCACTTTTGTTGCTATATTCGCTCAGTAGTTCGTCGTTGTATGGACAAAAAATATCGGTGTCTGAATCTTCAGTCACAGAGTCGATAGCTGTGTTATCGTTCGTGCCTGCCCAATCGTCGTCCTCGGTATACTCCATGTCCATAGAGTCGTCGGTCACAACGGTGTCGGCTACAGCCACATGGTTGTGGGTGTAGGTGCGGTTGCCTTGCACGGGAATAGCCAAAGCCATACAGAGCAAAGCGGGTACACAGTAGAATGCTTTCTTCATATTGCTTGTTTTTTTGTTTGATTGTAGTGCAAATTTAATGTAAACCCTTGAATATTGAGGGTGTATAAAGCAAAAAAAGAGTGGAAAACCGTTTTAAAAATTATAAACGGTGTTCCACTCTTCGGTGTAATTCGTTTGAAAGTCGGAGTCAAGCTCTCGAACTTTTATAGAAATCTTGTTTTAAGCCTCTTCTTTTTTAGGGTCGAGTGCCTCATAACGCGAGTGCTTACTGATGTATTCAGGCACAATCTTTTTCATCTTCTTTACGGTTTCCATATCGTCGTATTGAAGTGAGATGTTGTGCAATTCTTCAAGTTCGCGTTCTGCGTCTTCGTATTCGTAATTGCGTACTAACGCAATGCGAATTTTAGGATGGAATGACGGAAGCGTATTCTCGTTTTCGTTGAGCACCTCTTCGTAGAGTTTTTCTCCTTCGCGCAATCCCGTGTATTTTATTTCTACGTTCTTGGCACCGCTAAGTTGAATCATGCGTTTTGCCAAATCAGCAATGCGTACGGGGTCGCCCATGTCGAACACATAAATTTCGCCGCCCTTGCCATGAATACCAGCTTCGAGCACCAACTTACATGCCTCAGGAATTAGCATGAAGAAGCGAATAATTTTTGGGTGTGTAACTGTAAGTGGACCACCAGCAGCAAGCTGTTTGCGGAACAAGGGGATAACCGAACCGTTAGAGCCAAGCACGTTGCCAAAACGGGTGGTAACAAACTGTGTGACACCTTTTACCTTGCCCTCTTGAATCGCCTTGTTGAGGCTTTGCACATAGATTTCGCAAATGCGCTTAGAGCATCCCATTACGTTGGTGGGGTTCACAGCTTTATCGGTCGAAACCATTACAAACTTCTTTACGCCATATTTCACGCTAAGGTCAGCAATGATTTTTGTGCCCCACACATTGTTTTGCACACTTTCGCTGGGGTTATCCTCCATCATGGGCACGTGTTTGTAAGCCGCAGCATGGAAAACGAAATCGGGTTTAAACGATTTAAAGATTTCCTCCATTCGTTTTTCTTTGCAAATATTGGTTACAATGGTTTCGGCTTTGATGTTGGGAAACTTGTTGCGCATCATCAAGCGAATGTCGTGTTGGGGAGTTTCGGCAGCATCAATAAGTACCAATTCTGCAGGTTCAAACGATGCAACTTGTCGCACAATTTCAGAACCAATGCTACCAGCCGAACCCGTGATAAGCACCCTCTTGTCTTTTAGGTTTTGCTTAATCGACTTGAGGTTTATCTGGATTTCGTCGCGCGAGAGCAAGTCTTCGATTCTCACTTCGCGCAGATGCACTTCGCCTTGCACCTTGCCATCTTTGACAAGTTCTTTTGCATTTTGCGAGACGTATATTTTTACGCCATTCTCAATCAGCAAGTCTTGCAACTTTTTGTTTTTCAAAAAGTCATCGTGTTTCAGTGGACTTACCAATACGGCAGTGATACCTCTGTTTTTAAGCACGGTAGCTAAGTTGTCATGGATAGAATAAATCTTTTTACCCATGAGACGCTGATTATTGTAGCTATCTTCATCGCCCATATAACCCTTGATGATAAATTGTGTAGGCTTGATGCTATATGCATAGTTTGTCAAGGCTACTGCACCGGCTTGTGTTCCATACACAAAGGTGTTTTGTGCGGTTTTACCCATCAAAGCTTGGTCAAATAACAATTTCACAATGATGCGGCTCAAGCACATCAAAGTTATCGTGCCAAGGTACACCACCAAAGTCATTCGTCCGGTAAGGGCATAGAATGTGCCATGCCAATGGTTGTGGCAAATAAGAAAGTTGAGCCCCAATGCCATAGCAAGCGACACACCATTGGCACACACCACACGCATGAGGTCTACGAACTGAGAGTATCGCAGAATGCCAGAATAAGTGTGGAATGCTCTAAACCCAATGAGGTTGAACACTGCAAACATTAGGAATGTATGGAGTAATTCTGGCCAATGTTGCAACATTTCTGTAAGCGGATGGCGCATCCACACCATGAGTAGTCCACCTACAAAGCATGTTAGCAAATCGAAAATAACTACTAACCAATAGGGTAAGGCTCGTCTGCCAAAATACCAATTGAATACTTTATTAATCAATCTCATATAAAATCTCTTATAATTCAGTACTGCGATTTATGTTTGTTGTTTGAAACGTTAAAAATACCCCGTATTTCGTCATAATCAAATTGTGCCATATTTTCCTTTTTTATATATTGGAACTCATAGCTCTTTAACACAATTCGCAGTTGCATTGCAGAATAGCATATGCAAAAGTGGCGATATTTTTTTGATTTTGCAAGGAACAATGCCCCTTTTTTTGTGAAAATGTATAATCGGGGGGGGTAAATTATAGGGTTTTGATATGTGTATGTTTGAATTTTGTATATAAGTTTTACTTGTTTTTAGGTAGATGTATAATTGCGGTATATAGTTAATTTGCCTCAGTTCTGCCTTCGTACTAAATTCAGAACGAATTCTGAAGGATATAAAACATGCTTTTCTGTATGGTTTATGGCAGAGAAAATTTAAAGGGTGGTTCTCATAAATCTAAATTTTATGGGATTATTAGAATGATAAAAACCACCCTTTATAAGCATCTACTTATTTATCTTTTGATAAATTTAAAGTTCTTAAAGTATACTTGTTGTTCGGCACCGCTCACATTGGTAATGCGGAGTTTCGAAGCACTCATGCCGCCCAACTCGTTGCCTGTGTGAATCACAGGGTCGTTGTCTTTATAGTGCAACAAGCTAACTTCCTTCCAAGCACCGTTGGTGAAGAGTTCGAGCTTAAAGTTTTTAGCTACGCCCGGAATGCCAAGGTTGAATTCCATACCCGCAAAGTCGATGTCGCGATCGCCTTCGATGGTAAAGGCAGCCCCAGCAGGCCATTTAATTACCTCGAGCGAAGGAGCTACAGCCACCTCATTGCCACGCACCGTGATGGGTAAGAGAGCCAACTGTGGTACACCCGAAACAATCTTGTAAGGATTGTACTCGGCAGAGTTAATGAGTTGTGTGCCGTTCGCCTTGTTGTAGTTATCAACCACCAAGGTAAAGAGTTTGTTGAGTGTTGGCATCATTACCTTTGTAGCCACCTTAATGCCAGGTTGCAATGCGTGGCGCACGTCAGAGTTCTCGAGCTCGTACATTTGCACTTGCAATGCACGTGCTTGTTGGTAAGAGTCGTTAAAGGTGGGGAATGATGCAGATCTGTCAGTGTGATGCGCGTTGAGTGCCATGGTGCAAACCGTGACACCATAGTCTGCTACATTCTTACCTTGCAACAACCAAGGACGCAATTCACGACTCAACTCGGGGTTAGACTTATCTGCCAATAATACGTCGACAGCCATGCGCAGTTCTTGACACTTGATGCGTAAGCGGCTAATGGCATCTTTGTCGCCTGTAAGGGCAGTGGCAGCCAAATCTTTAATTTCGTCACCTTCTTCGCGACGGAAACCATGCCCATTGGCACCAAGGTCTTTGTTATAGAGTGCAAATGTGCGCAATGCCTTGTAGTTGTCGGGCAAAACAGCCTTCAATCCCTTTTCCCAATCCTTGTTTGCATCGTATGCCTTCATGTTCCAAGTGTAGTCAGCAATGCCGTAGAGCGAAATCTTAGAAGCTTCAGCATGCTCCATGGGGTTTGAAACAAAGCCCGAAACATCCTCAGCAATGTCCAATCCGTTGCCATAAGCAGGACCGAGCAAGATGTGGTCGCGCACAAAGTCGCTTACGGGGAAGTTCCACCAAATGTAAGCTTTGCGGTCGATGCGTTGGTTAATCCACTCCATGCTTTCTTTGTCGATGCAGTGAACCACGGTGTTGCCCGTCCACATAATTTGCACGCTCTTATTCATCTTCGAGCCCAAGGTGCGCAAATAACCCTTTTCGTCGTTAGCCCAAGAGCGGTTATATTCTGTGGGGCACATTACGAGTGGACGTACTCCCTTGTGGGTCTTTACGAAGTTGTTGTCCACATAGTTGAGCAATTCAGCCTGTTTGTCGGCTCTTGTGCCTTCACCCCAAATGTCGTCGAAGAAGACAGCGAATGAGCGAACGCCCAATTCATACATCTTTTCGAATTTAGCAATGAGCGCATCGCGGTCGGCATCGTTCCATTTAATATCTACACCCGGGTGGATAGCCCAATAAAAGTTTACGCCATTCTTTTTGGCACACTCATTGAGTTCCTGAATGCGTTTTGCATCTTCTTCAGGATAAGGCGTGCGCCAATGGTTGCGATGATAGGGGTCGTCTTTTGGACCATAGATATATACGTTCATCTTGTTTCTGCCATAGAACTCAATTTGGCTCAAACGAGCTTTATGGCTCCAAGGTGTACCATAGAAGCCTTCAACTGTGCCACGGAAGGGAACGTCGGGCCAGTCAGTAATGTGGCAGCACTCCAATTTGCCTTCAGCTACAGAGCCTAACAATGTCTGCACACCATAGAACAAGCCTTCTTCGTCGGCACCAGCCACAATCACTTCTTTATTGTTAATGGCAAGGTAGTAACCCTCAGCCTTAGCAGGGATGAGTTTTGCCACTTTGCTAACAGTTTTGTCGCCCTTCACACCCACCTTCACGGTGAAAGCAGCCTTAGCCTCAGTTTTTACACTGGTAGCTGCATGAAGCGCTGCAATGGCAATGCTGTTAGAACGACTCTTGTCGCAAACCACCTTCCAAGTGGTAGGGGCGTTAATGATGCCTTTATTTGAAGCCGTAACCTTTTGTGGCACGGGGTTTACCAAGCTAATTTGTGCTGAGGCAGTACCTGCTGTCATGGCAGCCATCAGTAGGGTGGTAAAAAGATGATGTTTCATATTCTGTTTATAAGGGGTTATTGGGGGTAGGTTATAGAAAAAAATTATTGCCTAATAGCCTTTTATCTTTCCCCAAAAATTTAACATTTACTTTTATGTGTCATAATGTCGAGCACACAGTGGTCGGTTTCGTTCATAGCGTCGGCACCGATGCTCACCAAGTTTCGAATACTACGGTCCACGTCGTCGTCAATAATACCTTCCACACTTGTAACGCAGTTGCCTTGCATAGCCAACATAGCAGAGAGCACAGCCGTGCTCACACCAGTGGTAAGTTTCATGGCGCAACTTGGTTTTGCACCATCGCAAATCATACCCGTGAGGTTAGCAATCATGTTTTTCACTGCAAAAGTCATTTGTTCATAGCCACCGCCCATCAAGTAGGTGATGCCGCAACTTGAGCCTGTAGCAGCTACCACACAACCACAAAGCGCAGACAAGGTGCCTAAGTTTTGTTTGATGTAAATGGCTGTGAGGTGCGAAAGCATTAAGGCACGTGTCATTTCTTCTGCCGTATTGTGGTTCTCTTCTGCAAAAACCACCACAGGGTTTGTGGCGCAAATACCTTGATTGCCCGAGCCCGAATTACTCATTACAGGAATCATAGCACCTGCCATACGTGCATCGCAGGCACAAGCTGTCGACGATATGATATGCGAGAAGATGTTGTCGCCCATAATGCCACGTCCCAATGGACGGCTCAGCACCTTGCCTAAGCAATGTCCGTAATTGCCTTCAAGCGATTGGCGTGCAGCAGCCTCGTTAAGGCGGCGAGCTTCGTTGATAAAGTTAATCTCACTTAATGGCATAGTGGTGGCATACTCCCACACCTTGCGCAAGTTGAGTCGCAGTTTTTCGCCTTCTTGAAGGTTGGTTGTGGCATCTGTAGCTCGCAGAGGGTCGTTGAGAATAACCGTGTCGTTTTTGGCAATGTAAATATAGTGTGTATGTTCGCGTGCAATGATCACGCGTGCTGTGTTGTTCGCATCGTCGTGTGCCACGATTTCAACATAGAGTTTTTCGGGCGCATCGGCTTTAAGCTCAATGTGAATGCGTTTTTGGGCAATATATTCTTTGCCATGTTCCACAGCTTCGGGGTTGGCATGTCGCAGCACTTCGAGTCCTAAATCAGACTTTCCGATGGTGGCTCCTAAAGCAATGGCAATAGGAAGTCCCACCATGCCAGTACCCGGAATGCCCACACCCATAGCATTTTTTAGGATGTTGGCACTAAGGTGTGCTTCAATTTTAGTAGGCACACACTCCAATACCTCGGCAGCCCTACTTGCAGCAAGCGCCACGCAAATAGGTTCGGTGCATCCAATGGCAGGCACCACCTGTTGGTGTACCAATTGGGTTATTTGTTCTTTTTCGTTGTTGCTAAGCACGTGATGAGTTGTTAGTAGATTCTTTTCTCAAATTTCGGATTCAGCAAATGCACGGGCTGAATTATCGTGCAAACCGAATGCAATCAAGCTTGCTTGGATTGCTGAGGTGCAGCCGATACCGCTTGCAACTTAGCAAACAACAGACTAAAGACGGT
>OBCL01000216.1_pt1 | contig 15627 bp, 9 predicted proteins | sample 1495931 | NCBI WGS metagenome assembly OBCL01 (sample SAMN03418275, study PRJEB22391) | human gut metagenome | biome: human-gut; feature: organic feature; material: feces | host: Homo sapiens | place: Tanzania | collected 2013-01
CGTGAGTGAAGTAGAGAGCCAGCTTGTTTTCGCTTCCCTTGTAATACTCAGAGGCATTCTTGTTGAAATCGTAGAAGTAGCTGTCGCGCTGGTTGGCATCCCAAACTCGAACGGCATAGCTTCCATCAGCAGGAACACTCTGATCATACATGGTTGTATTTGAGCAATAATCGATATGGTAGAACCACTCGTTCACGCCGAGGCGGAAGGTGGATGTACTGAATTTCTTGCTGAGCTCGGTGGTGAAGAGAGCCTCGTCAATCTTACCGGCATTGAGACATGACATACGGGTCTGGATATACTGGCCATCGTAAGCCTTGGTCTGTCCGTCGATGTCGCGATACATATAATTATATACGCCCTTGTTGGCATCGCTCTTCAAATCGATGATAGACATCGGAGTCTGGTAAACCATCGCACCACGAGAGTGGTCGTACTTCAAGGTAGCCTTCCAGTTCAAACCATTGTCAAAACGGTAGTTGTTCATCAGGGTTACCTCGCTTGCCTTGTTCAGACAGGCATCGTAGAGAGAAGTCTGCTCCAGCTTGCCGGTACGCATATTGCGATAGGTAATCTCGTTATCGATAGGAAGATAAGAGGTGGTACCGAGTTTGAAGTCGCCATACTCCTTTACGCTTCCATCGCCCACATAGATGAATGGAGCACTCTGGGTAGCGTAGTTATACACATTGTGGCTGTTGGCATACTTATACATGGCTGTGAACTCGCCACGGTTGCCGTTGTACTTCTTGGTGAGGAGTGCCTTGTAGATCTGGGTACGATCCTGATAAGGAGTTGACTTGATCTTGAAGGTACCCGGGTCGAAATCCTGATACATATTAAAGCTGTAGTACCAGTCGCTACCCAAGTCGCCATTCATGTTCAGAGAGAATTCCTGCAACCCGTAGTGATTACTCTTATAGTTCAGCGTACCATTGAATCCCTTCTGACCTTTCTGGGTGAAAGAGTTCACTGCATAACCGATATTACCGGTAGTGATGGCAGTCTCGGCAATCTTGAGCAAGCCCTGATGGCTCAAGCTTGCATCACCACGCCAGATGGTATTCACGGAATGAGGATTGGTAGCGTAAGTAACAGGCAGACCATTCTCCAATACGTTGACATCGGCAGAAGGCAAACCTATCTGAATCTCACGAGGACCATTCGCACTGGCTGCATTAAGCATCACATTGCGGTTTCCCTCTTCCTTAGCACTGGAATTATCATCCTGTGCAAAAGCTGCTGTAACATTTACCAAAGAAAGTGCAAGCATCATAGCTGCGCTCTTTCCATTTAACAAGTTATTCATACTTCTAAATGTTTAATTTGTTAGCGTTATTGTTTTGATTTCTGCTGCAAAAGTACATAAAGGTACGAACAATGGGTTTAAAAATCAGTGCATAGGATACAAAAATCCGTTCATAGTAACATGATTACTATTACATGAACGGAATTTGCTAAGACAGGAATATCCTATCCAGGAAAATCAGCAGATACCCGGCATAATATAATGAAATGCATTATACACGAGAAACCGAATAGCAGAAACGAAAAGCAGCTGCTGGTATTCAACCAACAGCTGCTCTTACTGATTTCCCAAAAACTAACTTTTCTTTTTCCCAAAAACAAACTTCTTACCTTTAAGATCACTTCATACCACATGAATACTCAATCCTATAACCTTAAAAACATAAACCTATGAAAATGCAACTACTTCGCATGAAACAATTTATAAACTTTTAAACTCTGGTGCAAAGGTATGAAGTTTCTGCGAAAGTGAGGTACATTTATCGTTCAAAAAGTGACGAAAATGATACACTGAAACAATTCCCCCCACAATATGAACGATTTTTTGCATAATTTTCACGATTTATGACCCAATTTCCCCCGGTAACATGCCGTATTCGTCCTTAAAACACTTGGTGAAATAAGACGGAGCAGAGAAACCTACATCGTAGGCAACCTCAGAAACACTCATGCTGCGGCTTTCGAGAAGTCGCTTTGCCTTAGCCAAACGAGCCTTACGGAGCAAATCTACCACCGAAGAGCCCGTCATCGCTTTCACCTTGCGATAAAGTTGAACGCGGCTCAAACCTATCTGCTTGCCAATATCCTCCACTCCGAACTCGCTGTCGGAGAGATTCTTCTGAATGATAGCATGCAGCTGTTTGAGGAATTGCTTGTCACGATCTTCCAGATGAGATTCCGCTATTTCCTGCTCTGCCTCCTTGGAACCCTGGTAAAGATGCTTCAAGAGTTTGCGCTGTTTCAGGAGATTCTCGATACGGGCCAGAAGCACCTTGCTGTGGAATGGCTTGGTGATATACGAATCAGCTCCATGCTCATAACCTTCGGCACGATGCTCTTCCAGGTTCTTTGCCGTGAGCATGATGACAGGGATATGAGAGGTTGCCGTGTTCGTTTTCAACTGTTCGGTAAACTCCAGACCATCCATCACCGGCATCATCACATCGCAGATAACCAAATCAGGCACTTCCTTCTTGGCTATCTCCAATCCTTCCTTACCATCGGCAGCCTCCAAAACGATGTACGCATCCTGCAAAAGCGTATGCTCATACTGACGAATATCATTGTTGTCATCGATAACCAGAACGGTTGGCTTGTTAGTGTTCTCGCTAACCAACTGCTGGACTTTTCCACATTTCCTATCTCCATCATCTATATATTGCAACACAGACTCATCTGCTACGCATTTATCTACTGAAGAAGAACCACTTACAGAGTTATCCACACCATCATCATCCATGTGGATAACTTGCGAACTATCCACCTGTTCACGTGGGATTTCCACAATAAAGTCAGAGCCTTTACCCAATTCACTCTCCACCCAGACTTCGCCATGGTGCAGTTCTACAAACGATTTGACCAGAGCCAAGCCGATGCCTGTACCGCTGGCAGCACCCTTTGCCTGGAAGAAGCGCTCGAAGATCATGTCAGCCTCCTCCTTCTCAATACCCTTACCTGTATCTCGTATGTCGATGCGGAGATTATCACCTTCCACCTTCAGAGAAACGAAGATATCGCCCCCTGCCGGAGTGTATTTCAAGGCATTGCTCAGGAGATTGAAAACCACACGAGCCATCTTCTCCTTATCGGCAACCACCTCATGGCTACCCGTAAAGTCCTCCATATCCAGATGAAGCTTGATTTTCTTGCGTTCGGCAGTAAGCTGGAAATCACCCACCCACATGGTCAGGGCTTTCACGATGTCGAAGCGATAGAGTTTCAAATCCATCTTTCCATTCTGAATCTTCCGGAAATCGAGGATACTGCTCACCAGCTGCTGCAGGGCGATGGCATTGCGCTGCACCATCTTAAGCAGTTCCCGGCTCTTGCCCTTGATACCGCTATCTTCCAGGAGCATCTCCACCGGGTCGGCAATCAAGGTTAAAGGCGTACGAAGCTCGTGACTGATGTTCGTAAAGAACACCAGGCGGGAATGGGTCAGTTCCAGTACCTCCTCGTTCAGACGCTTCAGTTCACCATTCTTAACTTCCAGTTCACCATTCACTCGCTTCAGTTCGCCATTGGTCTTAGCCAGTTCTTCGTTCAGTTTTGCCTTTACCACATAGCTGCGGAATATCATGGCAGCTGCAACAATGCAGACAAAGAGGAAGAGGCACAAACCTACCAGCATGATTTTCTGAGAGTTATAATCAGACAAATACCGATCCACCTGCCTATGCAGGGTTTTCAGATTATGAGCCTGTCGCTCAGCATCCCTAGCCTCCATCAGGGTGAGTTCGGCATTAGCCTGGGTGATAATGGATGTGCTCAGATAGTTATCCCTATTATAAGGCTGGTGCTTCAGAATCTTCATAGCCAAGGCTATCACCTCATCTCCCTTGGTAGGATAAAGATAGGAAGCCTCGAAGATGCCGTCACGCACCAGTTCCAAGCCACCACCCTCGGTAGCCATTCCATCCACACCGGTATATTTATAGTTGCGCTTCACGCCCATCTGCTGAGCTGCCACATAGGCACCCCAAGCCAATCGGTCGTTGTGGGCAAATACATAATCAAAATCCTGCGTCTTCTTTAGGATGCGCTTCATGGCCCGGATTCCGCCTTCTTCCTTCCAGTTTCCTCCCTCCGAGGCAACCACCTGGATGCCAGGAAATGGTTTGATGGCATCCATAAAGCCACGATGGCGCTCCATGGCTGGCGAAGAACCATCCAATCCACAGATTTCTACGATGCGTCCCTTGCCATTCAACTGCTGGGCGATGAACTTACCCATTGAATTACCGATGGTATAGTTATCGCAGCCTATGAATGCCGTATATTTATCAGAATTGGTCTTGCGGTCGTAGAGAATCACCGGGATACCCTTGTCGTAAGCACGCTCCACAGCCTTGGAGATGGCGCTCAACTGATTAGGAGAGATGATGAGCAGATCAACTCCCTCATCTACAAACTGGTTAACCTGCTTGTTCTGCAACACATTATCATCATTCGACGAGGCCAGCTTCACGATAAGAGAATCATTGAGATACTCACCCATCTTCAACTCGTCATTGAGTTTATCACGCCAGATATCCTCAGAACACTGAGAAACACCAATGACATACTTCCTAGGCTGCTGGGCACAACCTGCCAGCAGCACCCAAAATGCTATATATATAATAAGGTGCAAATAACGTTTCATATCGCTTATACGTTTGTTATATTAAAAGATTGTTCACCTAGAAAAAGCCTCAAAATACGACTTTTCGGTGCAAATTTACAACTTTTTTTTGATTTTCAGTGCATTTGGTTCGTTTTTTACAAATATCAAGCATAGATTTTTAAAGGAGATAAGCCAAAAATGCATTAATTTTGCACCCAGAAAGGAATAGAACGAGAAAAAATAATAGATAATAAACAACAAAACAATAAACAACAAAACTATAAAACATTATGGCAACAGCAATCATACTATTACAACTGGTCATCGTACTGGCCTTAATCTTTATCGGTGCCCGCATCGGCGGCATCGGACTAGGCATCTTCGGAATGGTAGGCGTCTTCATCCTGGTATTCATCTTCGGATTGAAACCCGGCAATCTGCCTATCGACGTGATGCTCATCATCGTATCGGTGATTACAGCAGCGGCGGCATTGCAGGCAGCAGGAGGACTGGATTACCTGGTAGGTCTTGCCGCCAAGTTCCTGCGCAAGCATCCTAACCATATCACCTATTTCGGTCCGCTTACCACCTGGCTCTTCTGCATCGTGGCTGGAACCGCACATACATGCTACTCTCTGCTCCCTATTATTTCAGAGATTGCCACTAACTCGAAAATCCGTCCGGAGCGACCATTGGGTGTATCAACCGTTTCTGCATCGCTCGGCATCACCTGTAGTCCGGTTTCTGCGGCAACAGCGGCAGTTATCAGTACCGATTTGCTGGGTGGTGCAGGCATCGAGCTGAAGCATATCCTACTGGTGGGCATCCCTGCTTCGCTGATAGGAATCCTCATTGCAGCCTTCGTTCAAAACAGAATAGGCAAGGAACTGCACGAGGACGAAATCTACCTGCAGCGTGTAAAGGAAGGGATTATCAATCCTGAAGAAGATAGCAAGCTTATCGACGAGATGATCAAGAATCCTAATCCTCGTTCCAAGTATGCAGTATTGGCATTCCTATTCGGCGTTCTGATGGTGGTTATCTACGGCAGTATTCCAAGCATCCGTCCAAGCTTCATGCTTGACGGTGAGCTACATAGAGTTACCATGCCGGAGATTATCGAGATTATCATGATGTCGGTGGCAGCCCTGATTCTGCTGGTGGGAAAAGCCAAGGTTGGCGACGCCGTGAAGGGCAATGTTTTCGCAGCCGGCATGAATGCCATGGTAGCCATCTTCGGTATTGCATGGATGGGTGACACCTTCTTCAACGGCAACCTGGAATTCTTCAAGGACCAGATTGCAACAGTGGTGAACCAGTATCCGTTCCTCTTCGCCATCGCCCTCTTCATCATGAGCATCATGCTCTTCTCGCAGGCGGCGACCGTAAGAACCCTTTATCCTCTGGGCATCGGACTGGGCATTTCGCCTCTGGCACTCGTGGCCATGTTCCCTGCCGTAAACGGATATTTCTTCCTGCCAAACTACCCTACAGCCGTGGCTGCCATCAACTTCGACCGCACAGGTAGTACCCATATCGGACGATTCGTCATCAACCATTCATTTCAGTTGGCTGGCTTCATCACAACCATCGTCTCTATCGGAGTAGGATATATCATCATCCAGTTCCTATAAGCCCAAAAGTAAATATGCTAAAAACGGACTCTATCGTACAAAATACGTACGATAGAGGCCCACATGTTGAACCTTTTAAAAACAACAAACATGAAGAAACTTCAATCAAAAAGCATTTTGCTTTCAGCTTTCACAATAGCTTCCCTGCTGCCTAACAGCGCTTTAGCTCAAGGCACCAACGATGGGTTGGGAGGTAATGATGGCGATATAGAATCGCTCTACACCAAGGTTACCCATATGGAAAAGAAACAGAAGGCACTGAACTTCTACGTGAATTTTGCCGAAAGTTTCCAGGCTGAACACAGTTCCAAAACCGATGAATGGACTTCGAGATTCTACAACAAGAATCTGAGAATCGAGATGACGGGCTGGTTGACCGACAACCTTTACTATCGCTTCCGCCATCGTCTGAACAAGACCGATGCCCCAATGAGTGAAGACAACTTTGCCAAAGCCACAGATTATATGATGGTGGGCTGGAAGTTCAACGATACCTGGAGCATCCAGGGAGGAAAGAAATGCCAGGCTCTGGGTTCCTTCGAGTTTGATGAGAACCCGATGTTCATCTACCAATTCTCTGATATGGAGGATAATGTAGATAGTTCCAAGGGTGCTCTCAACCTGCTCTACAATGCCAGCAAGACCCAGCAGTTCTCTGCCGAGGTGAGCAATACCTATAACGGAAAACTGGATGATGAGTTTGGAGAAAACGCCAAGACAACAACGGGAAGAGTGGTTGGCAGCGGATCAGCAGGAGGCAGAAAACTAGACACGGAAGTATTGGAGAAATCCAATAGTCCACTGACTTACAGCATCGGATGGAACGGAAAGTTCTTCGATAACAAATTACAGACCCGCTGGTCTTACTCCTTCAGAACCCAGGCAAAGGGCAAATACAGCCGATTCTTCCGTTTCGGACAGAAACTGAACCTGAGCAAACTGCAATGGTATGTGGATTACAACAATACCTATGACGATCTCGACAGAATGAAGATTGCATCAAAAGAAGTGGTAGGAGAAATAGCGCACGGCATCAGCCCTGATACCGGAACCGGCGATAACATAGATATCACCAACGTTTACCTGAGCAAGGTGCGCTACCAAGGCATCGTTACCAAGATGAACTGGCAGTTTGCCAAAGACTGGAACCTGATGCTGAAAGGCATGTGGGAAACGGCAAGTACCACCAAGAACGAGGATTTCAAGAACTACCGCACGGCATACGGCTACGTGGGAAGCCTGGAGTACTACCCTGCCCGCAAGCAGAAGCAGGATCTCCGCATCTTCCTTGCCTACGTAGGACGCAAATACGACTACAGCAAGAAATGCGGCCTGAAGGATTACAACACCGACCGCATAGAACTGGGTATGATGTATAGACTGAAAGCATATTAAATACAAAAAGAAGAAGTTAGTTCGTTTTTTACAAATTAAGGTTCACTTTTTATAAACGGAATATACAAAAATCTTCGTACCTTTGCATCGGATAAAGGAAACAACTCCTTCTTCCGAAACAGCTAGGAGCAATAGCAAATAGCAAAGAATAAGAACAAGAAATAACATAATAACTAGAGAATCAATAACAATAGTATAAACAACAAAAACTGATAATATTATGGCTGAAGAGAAAAAATTTAGAGTAGAGTCAGACCTTTTAGGTGAACTCAAGGTTCCTGCTGAAGCACTTTACGGTGTACAGACACAGCGCGGTATTAACAACTACCACATCTCCCGCAAGACGATGTGCAGCTATCCAGACTTCATCATCGCTATCGCATACGTGAAGTTGGCAGCTATCGAGACCAACCATACCCTCGGCGTTATCAACGACGAGATTTCAGGTGCCATCTCTCAGGCTTGCCGCGAAATCATCGACGGCAAATGGCATGAGAACTTCCCTATCGACATGGTACAGGGTGGTGCAGGTACATCTGTCAACATGAACGCCAACGAGGTAATCGCCAACCGTGCACTCGAAATTATGGGACACGAAAAGGCTGACTACCAGTACTGTTCTCCTAACGACCACTGCAACTGCGGTCAGAGTACCAACGATGTATATCCTACTTCTATCCGCCTGGCTCTCATCCGTATGAACACCCATTTGATAGGTGCCCTTACAGGTTTGATCAGCGCATTCCGCTATAAGGCAGATGAGTATGCCGACGTTATCAAGATGGGCCGCACCCAGTTGCAGGATGCAGTTCCTATGTCTTTCGGACAGGAATTCAATGCATACGCCAACAACCTGGAGGAGGAAATCCTCAACCTGGAGCGCAACGTGAAGCTCCTGCACGAAATCAACATGGGTGGTACAGCCATCGGTACAGGCTTGAATGCCGTTCCCGGCTTCGCCAAGCTCTGCGCAGCTAACCTCAGCAAGCTGACAGGTGAGAACTTCGAGACAGCTACCGACCTGGTAGAGGCAACCCCAGATACCGGTGCTTACGTAAGCTATTCTTCTGCTCTGAAGCGTCTGGCTATCAAGTTGTCTAAGATCTGTAACGACCTCCGCCTGATGGCATCTGGTCCTCGTTGCGGCTTGAACGAAATCAACCTTCCTCCTAAGGCACCAGGTTCTTCTATCATGCCAGGCAAGGTGAACCCTGTGATCCCAGAGGTAACCAACCAGGTTTGCTTCAAGGTAATCGGTAACGATGCTACTGTAAGTTTTGCTGCAGAGGCAGGCCAGTTGGAGTTGAACGTGATGGAGCCTATCATCACAGAGAGTCTCTTCGAGAGCTTGACATGGATGAAGAATGCCATCGAGACCTTGACATCTGAGTGTATCCTCGGCATCACCGTGAACAAGGAGCGTTGCTACGAGATGGTAAAGAACAGTATCGGTATCGTAACCGCACTTAATCCCATCATCGGATATAAGAAGAGTTCCAAGGTGGCCAAGGAAGCTCATGCTACAGGACGCTCTGTATATGACATTGTCATCGAGCAAGGAATCATGAGCAAGGAAGAACTCGACAAGGCACTCGACCCTAAGGAGATGCTGCAGTCGCACAAGTTTACGCTGAAATAAATTTTTCCATAACCAGTCAGCTTATTAGCTGAAATTATAAGTAACCTGTAAGCGTATTCCCAATTTGGAATATAGCTTACAGGTTCTTTTTATATCATTTCAAAAAATCATTCCTGGTTGCGATAAGCCAGCGGCGACATTCCCGAGCGGAGCTTAAAGAAATTACTCATAGCACTCTGGTCACTAAAATGCAGATAATCAGCTATCTCTCCCATCGTCATATCCGATTGTTTCAGAAGATTACATATCTCCTTATACAATAAGGATGTGATGTGGTCATTCACCGTGGTTCCGGAAATCTCCTTGATCATTCTCGAAAGATAAGGAGAAGATACATTCAGCTTATCGGCATAGAATCGAATCTGCCGCTCGGTGCGGAAATGGCGATACAGGAGATGGAGGAATATCTCATATACCTCTTTCTTATGTCGCAAATCGCGAGTAACGGATACATTCTCGTAGGGAAGCTCTGATACCAGGAGCTTCAATACATTCACCATCGACTGTATCATCTCCACCTTATAGATATGCTGATGGCGTACGATGTCGCGAATCATGTGGAAGATATCAAGAGCTGCCTTCTGCTTGTCGGCAGACAACTGATACACCACATCGGCAGAGATTTCCTCATCCACCAGGATAGCTTCCGCCTCGAAATCTGCCGACATGTCAGAAAAGGCAATGACATGCTTGGGCGAGATAACTAGCAATTCGCTAGGTATCAACATTCTCTCTGGTACATCGGTTTCAGCTCCCTGCTGCAGAACCTTCATATTGATGTTTCCTCTGGTCACCAACACCAGTTTGGTAAACAGAGTGCGCTCTAGAGCCATCTCTTTCAATTCATCCTCGCATAAATCATCTATATAAATATGTGCGGCATAAGCCCCAAAAATGCTTTCAAGATGGTGTTGGGCGGCAAACTCCTTTAAATTATAAACTTGCTGCTTCATAAAGATCCATAATTTTTAGTTGGGGACAAATTTACAATTTTATTTTGGAAAATGCAAGAAACGTATGGATAAAAAATGTGAAGAACTTAAACAGCCAAATGTTATCAACGATGTTTATCCAACAACACAACCACTGAAAATCAAGCTATTAAGATAGTTTTCCACAGTTATCAACAGATACTTGGATAACTTTATGAACCCCGAAGTGGAAAAGTGTGGAAAAGTTTGGCGCACAAAAAAGACACTAACTTAAAAGTTAGTGTCTTTAAAGTAGCGGGAGGGGGCCACGATCCCTCGACCTCCGGATTATGAATCCGACGCTCTAACCAGCTGAGCTATCCCGCCATCCTTACAAGTCATTTCTGAATTGCGGGTGCAAAGGTACAACAATTATTTGATTCCACCAAATTTTTTCGGAGAAATTTTCAAAAAAACTTTTATTTTTTTGTTTTAGCCCCTTTTTCACCCCCTTTACACCTATTATATATATAAAAAAAGCGAAAAAGAAAGGTTTTCTGATTTTTTTGTGTTAACTTTGCACGCTGAAACTGTCAAGCCCCAGAACAAGTAGGATGGGAAGACAGTAAACTTGATAAAAAGAAATGTTTAGAATTAAGAAATTAGACATATTTATAGCCAAGCAATTTGGACTCCTTTTCATGGGAACCTTCTTCATCTGCCAGTTTGTGCTGATGATGCAGTTCCTGTGGCGATATATCGATGACCTCATCGGTAAGGGAATCTCTATGGACGTGATGGCGCAGTTCTTCTGGTACATGGGCTTGATGCTCGTGCCGCAAGCCCTGCCGCTCGCCATCCTGCTTTCCTCGCTGATGACGTTCGGTAACCTGGGTGAAAGTTCTGAGCTCACAGCCATCAAGGCTGCCGGCATCTCTCTGATGCAGGCTTTCCGTTCGCTCATCATCATCACCGTCATCATCATGTGCGGCTCGTTCTATTTCCAGAACAACGTAGGTCCGAGTGCCAACCAGAAACTGGGACAGCTCCTGCTCTCCATGAAGCAGAAGAGTCCGGAACTGGAAATCCCAGAGGGAATCTTCTATGACGGCATTCCAAACTGCAACCTCTATGTGCAGAAGAAGGACCTGAAGACGGGTAAGCTCTACGGCATCATGATCTATCGCATGACCGACAGTTATGAAGATGCAGCCATCATCCTCGCCGACTCGGGCATGCTGCAGAGTACCGCCGAGAAAAAGCACCTCATTTTGACGCTCAACAGCGGAGAATGGTTCGAAAACATGCAGAGCAGCGAATTCGGCAACAGCGCAGCCGTACCATACAGAAGAGAGACCTTCATCACCAAGAAGATTGTGCTCGACTTTGACGGAGGCTTCAATCTTGCAGATGCAGCCTCGCTATCCAATAATGCCAAGGCAAAGAGCCTCTCCAAGATCTTCCACGATATCGATTCCATCAACGGACAGTATGATTCCGTGGGCAGGAACTATCTCAGCGAAGCCAACGTCCGCTTCTACAGACTTGCCACGGTGAGCCAGAAAGACTCGGCAAGACTTGCCAAGAAAGGACAGACGGAGAATTTCGACACCTTATATAATAGGCTCTCCAACGACAAGAAGCTGATGGCACTCAACGATGCCAAGATGACGGTGCAGCAGGAGACGAGCGACCTCGACTTCAAGGCGATGATGACCCACGACGCCGACTATATCGTAAGACTTCACGAGATAGAAGCCATCCAGAAGTTCACGCTGGCACTGGCATGCCTGATCTTCTTCTTCATCGGTGCGCCTTTGGGAGCCATCATCCGAAAGGGAGGTCTGGGATTCCCGGTAGTCATATCCGTATTGGTGTTCATCATCTTCTACATCCTCGACAATACGGGCTACCGAATGTCACGACAGGGTTCGTGGGCCATCTGGTTCGGTAAGGGACTGGCACCAGCCGTACTTGCCCCAATCGCCGTCTTCGTGACCTACAAGGCAACCAACGACTCTACGGTATTCAACATGGAGCTATACAAGAACTTCTTCATGAAGCTGCTGGGTCTGCGAATCAAGCGCCACATCTTCGGCAAAGAGGTAATCATCGAAGACCCGAAATACAGGGAAGATGCCGCATCGCTGGAGAAGCTGAACGGCGACATCGCTATATATAATAAGGTACACGAGCTGAAGAAGCTTCCTAACTTCATCAATGTGTTCTTCAAGTATCAGCCTGACCACGAGATAGAACGCATCAGCGAAGAACTGGAGAAGGTGATAGAGGACCTGAGCAACACCAAGAACAGGGTGATTCTGCACAATCTCAACCTCTACCCTATTCTCGCGACCAAGGCCCACACCCGACCATTCGAGCAGAAGTGGCTCAACATCGTTGCAGCCATCATCGTTCCGGTGGGCATCGTGCTGTACCTCAGAATGTGGCGTTTCAGACTCCGTCTCTATCGTGACCTGAATGTCATCAGACAGAGTAACGCCAACATCATCAGTCAGATAAACAAAATGTAACTAACAAAATAAAGTATCACAAATGGCAGACATCAAACTAAATAGCATCGAAGATGCAGTAAAGGATTTCCAGGAAGGAAAGTTTGTTATCGTAGTAGACGACGAAGACCGCGAGAACGAAGGCGACCTCATCATCGCCGCAGAGAAGATTGATGCAGAGAAGGTAAACTTCATGCTGAAGAACGCAAGAGGCGTGCTCTGCGCACCGATTACACTGAGCCGCTGCGACGAACTCGACTTGCCTCACCAGGTTTCAGACAACACCTCCATGCTCGGCACTCCGTTCACCGTAACCGTAGACAAGCTGGAGGGCTGCTCTACAGGCGTATCGGCACACGACCGTGCAGAGACCATCAAGGCACTTGCCGACCCTAACTCAACCCCACAGACATTCGGTCGTCCTGGCCACATCAACCCACTCTATGCACAGGACAACGGTGTATTGAGAAGAAGCGGCCACACCGAGGCAGCCATCGACCTCTGCAAGATGGCAGGACTCTATCCAGCCGGCGCACTCATGGAAATCATGAACGAAGACGGCACCATGGCACGCCTGCCGGAGCTGATGAAAATGGCGAAGGAGTGGAACCTGAAGGTAATCTCCATCAAAGACATGATAGAATACCGCCTCAAGAAGGAATCGCTCATCGAAGTGGGCGAAGAGGTGGATATGCCAACCGACTACGGACACTTCCGACTCATCCCATTCCGCCAGTCAAGCAACGGATTGGAGCACATGGCACTCATCAAGGGCGAATGGAAGGAAGACGAGCCAATCCTGGTTCGTGTACACTCATCATGCGCCACAGGCGACATCCTGGGCAGCAAGCGCTGCGATTGCGGACAGCAGTTGCACAAGTCAATGGAAGAGATTGAGAAAGCAGGCAAGGGAGTCATCATCTACATGCAGCAGGAAGGCAGAGGTATCGGACTGATGAACAAGATTGCCGCCTACAAGCTGCAGGAAGAAGGATACGACACCGTTGATGCCAACGTGCACCTCGGCTTCAAGCCAGATGAGCGCGACTATGGATGCGGTGCACAGATGCTCCGCCACCTTGGCGTACACAAGATGCGCCTGCTCACCAACAACCCGGTGAAACGTGTAGGACTGGAAGCATACGGACTCGAAATCGTAGAAAATGTAGCCATCGAAGTTGAACCTAACAAGTACAACGAGCGCTACCTCAAGACCAAAAGAGACCGCATGGGGCATACTTTGCACCTCGGATAATGTAATTTTTGTTATTATTTCGGGTCAAAACCCGAAATAATGAGCAAATTTCTTCCGAAAAAGAAATAATTTGTTTAATTTTGCACACGAATATTTAATATAAACAAAGAATTATGGCACAATTATCTGATCGTCTTAACAGATTGGCACCATCAGCAACGCTGGCGATGTCACAGAAGAGTAGTGAAATGAAAGCTCAGGGTATCGATGTAATTAACATGAGTGTAGGTGAACCAGACTTCAACACACCTGACAATATCAAGGAGGCTGCGAAGAAGGCTATTGATGAGAACTTCTCACGTTACTCACCAGTTCCTGGTTACCCAGACTTGCGAAAGGCAATTGTAGCCAAACTGAAAAAGGAGAACGGCCTCGACTACACCATGAACGAGGTAATCGTCGGCACAGGTGGCAAGCAGTGTGTATGCAATGCCGTATTGGCACTCGTGAACCCAGGCGACGAAGTTATCATCCCAGCTCCATATTGGGTAAGCTACCCACAGATGGTGAAGTTGGCAGGTGGTACACCAGTCATCGTGAACGCAGGTTTCGACCAGGACTTCAAGATGACAGCCGAGCAGCTTGAGAACGCCATCACAGAGAAGACCAAGATGCTCATCCTCTGTTCTCCTAGCAACCCAACAGGTAGCGTATATTCAAAGGAGGAATTGGCTGCATTGGCAGACGTCCTCAAGAAGCATCCAGAAGTATTCGTGTTGGCAGACGAAATCTACGAGCACATCAACTATATCGGCAAGCACCACAGCATTGCCCAGGAGCCAGGCATGAAGGAGCAGGTAATCATCGCCAATGGTGTGTCTAAGGCATACGCCATGACAGGATGGAGAATCGGTTTCCTCGCAGGTCCGGAGTGGATCATCAAGGGCTGCAACAAACTGCAGGGTCAGTACACCAGCGGCACATGTTCAGTAAGCCAGAAGGCAGCCGAGGCAGCCTACACACTCGACCAGGGTGCCGTGGAGGAGATGCGCGTAGCCTTCGAACGTCGCCGCAACCTGATTGTGAAGCTGGCTAAGGAAGTACCAGGACTTGAGGTCAACATGCCACAGGGAGCCTTCTATCTCTTCCCTAAGTGCAACAGCTACTTCGGCAAGAGCAACGGTGAGAAGACTATCAACAACTCAACCGACTTCGCAATGTATCTGCTGGAGGAAGCTCACGTAGCAACAGTAGGCGGTGATGCCTTCGGCGATCCAGACTGTTTCCGCATGAGCTATGCCACAAGCGACGAGAACATCGTAGAGGCCATCCGCCGCATCAAGGAAGCATTGAGCAAATTGAAATAAAAACGAGCAAACAAGTACGTTTTACCATCAATTTTGTAAAGAAATAACGAGATATTGACTTATTTTGAGTTAATATCTCGTTAAAACTTCTTAATTAGGGTAATAGTTTCTCATTATTTATTATCTTTGCCAATGGATTTTGAGGAACCTTCTTGTACAGGTCAGCAATGGCCCCAAAGAAGCCCGAGAAATAACTAGAAAAAACGAGAAAATATTAATAATTTATTAACTAATAATTTAAAAAAAAGTAAAATTATGGCAACTACAAAACAAGCAGCCCCAGCTAAGAAGTCTGAGGGCTTTCAGGGAGTAAGAGGCGCATTCTGGATCATCGTGGTATGTG
>OBCL01000224.1_pt1 | contig 15389 bp, 9 predicted proteins | sample 1495931 | NCBI WGS metagenome assembly OBCL01 (sample SAMN03418275, study PRJEB22391) | human gut metagenome | biome: human-gut; feature: organic feature; material: feces | host: Homo sapiens | place: Tanzania | collected 2013-01
CGCTCTACAGAGAGAGGCTTCTCGCCCTCGTGCCAGAACCATCCCTTGTCGGTGAGCTTGGCATCGCTCTCTCCCGGGTCCCACTGCCATCCGTCTTCAGTGCCATACATGCCGTTGCTTTCAGGGGCATATCCTCTCTCGTCGGTGAGCCAGTTGGTTTCGCCAGCCCATCCAGCCTCGTTGCCAATCCATCTTGATTCGGCACCCACACCCCAGAGGATGATATCAGGGCAAACCTTGTGGATGGAGTCTCTGAGGTTCGGAATATCATAATAGGTAGAACGGTCTACGTTGACGGTGGTATTGCGGCCGCCATAGTATCCGTCGCCTCCGTTGGCACCATCGAACCACATTTCAAACTGGTCTTTTCCGTACTGAGCCAATTCTGCGCACTGGCGGAGGAAGACATCGTTCACATATTTTTCGGTGCCATAGTATACGCTGTTTCTATCCCATGGTGAGACATAGAAACCATATTTCATGTTCAGTTTGCGTGCAGCCTGGGCGAAGTCGCGCGGAATGTTGGTATTCTTTCCGTTCTCGTTTCCGGCATTGACGATGGAGTGGTCGGTGGTGGCTGTAGGCCAGAGGCAGAAGCCATCGTGATGCTTCACCACGGCGATGCCGCCCTTCATGCCCGCTGCCTTCACCGCCTTGAGCCACTGAGCCGGATTAGGCTTTGCAGTAGGCGCAAAAAGGGTTACGTCTTCACTTCCCAGTCCCCACTCGCGGTTGGTATAGGTGTTCATGCCGTAATGGAAGAAGGCGTAGAACTCCGTCTCCTGCCACTTCATCTGGCGATCGCTAGGAACGGGGAAGACAGCGTTAGGCTCGTTGTCGGGGTTCGGCAACGACTGCTGCTTAACTTGGAATGCACTCTGGGAGTGACCCGCCATGGCAGACATGATGAGAGACACTCCGACAAAAACTTTTTTGATGTTCATGGTTGTCGTATTTAAATCGATACACTTTATTCTTATCATAAGAGAAGTTGATATATTGTTATAGTTATTGTTATAGTTATTTTATATATTGTCAAAAACTGGCGATTGTTAATAATAAATTTCAGTTGCAAAGATATAGTTTTTATGTTTAGCTGCAAAACTTTTCTGGTTAATTAAACATAAACGCCCGCAAATTCTCATTTGCGGGCGCTGGTGATAATATGGGTGATATCATAAGACGATGGATGATATCCTAAGCCGATGGATGATTAATCCTGTGTAGGATAAATCAGATTCTGTTCTGTGATACAGTTGAGTACCTCTTCGAGATACTTTCTGGATTCATACTTGGCCATTGGCAGGTCGTGGAGCAGATAGTTGCCGCAATCCTTGGCTGCCTGTCCTGGAATTTCGCCTTCGAAGTCGGCGATGAACTGGAAGGTGCGCTGCATCAGCGGCACGATGTCCTTGCTCTGCAGGTCGCCACGGATGAGGAGGTAGTTGCCGGTGAGGCATCCCATCGGTCCCCAATAGATGATGCGGTCTTTCCACTCCTCGTCGTTTCGGAGGTAGGTGGCAGCCAGGTGCTCGATGGTATGGATGGCACCGTTGTGGAGGCAAGGCTCCTGGTTAGGCACCTTCATGCGGATATCGAAGGTGGTTACTACTTCTCCGCCTACTTCGTCCTTGCGGCTTACGTAGATGCCGCGGAGCAACTTGTTATGATTGATAGTAAAACTTGGAATCTTATTCATATAGTTTATAATTTACAATTTATAGTTTACAGACTTTCGAGGAAAGCCTTGGTGACATTAAACGAGCCTTCTGCCATTTTTGCCCAGAAATCGAAGTACATCTGCGCCTTGGTGTCCTTCAGCGGCACATCGCTGATGATGCGGAAGGAGATGAACGGCGTCTTGTAGATGTGGCAGGTCTGGGCGATGGAGCAGCTCTCCATATCCACGGCCATGGCATGAGGGAAGTGCTCCAGGATGGAACGCATCTTCTCCTTGCTATCCACAAACCACTCGCCGCTTACTATCTGGCCGGCATGAATCCTAGGGTGCTTGCTGTCGGGCAGTTCGTTGATGGCAAGTGCCTTCTCCACATACTCCTGTGGAGTCTTGAAGGTGGCTGGCATGCCGAGGATCTGACCGTACTCGCACTCGTCGCCGCAGTAGGCATCGTGGTATACGCAGTTGGTGGCTACCACCACTTCGGTTACATTGAGGTTGATATCGGCACCTCCGGCAACGCCCGAAGAGATGACGAGGTCGGGATGATAGTTGTCAATCATCTCCACCGCTCCGATGGCACTGTTCACCTTACCGATGCCGCACTGCTGCATCACCACTTCGTTGGCACCAATCTTTCCGATAACGAAGTCTTTCTGATTCTTTCGCTCTGTCTGCGATTCTGTCAATAATGTCTTGAGTTGCGCGAACTCCTTGTCCATCGCAACGATAATTCCTATTCTCATTTCTATTGATATATTCTGATATCTGTTATCTGCTGATTTCTTTCCCGTTTTGAAAAATTAGAAGTTTACGCCAAAGTTGAAGATCAGGGCTCTGTTTCTTGCCTTGTCGAAATCGTCGTGGCAGATGTTGGCAAGTCCCAGGTCGTAGGTGAGGTCGGCATAGAACATGTCGTAGCCCACGCCGCATCCGAGGCGCAGACCGCCGTCGAATCTTCTGAAGTTGTTGCTTCTGAAGGAACTCTGAGCCTCACGCTCGGCAAAGTTCTTGATCTTGCCGCCCACGCCCATGGCGAAATATCCACCGGCAAACGGCTCAACGGTGAAATCGGTATCCACCTCGTACTTGTATTTCACGAGCACCGGAATCTCCAGGTAGTTGAGGTCGTAGGTCATCTTCTTGCCTCCGCCCAGGTCTTTCTTTCCACCTTTTTCTATATAGTAAAGACCCGTCTCCATGAATACAGGAGTTGACTCGCTGAGCGCAAAACCGCCTACAACACCCACGTTGAGACCGGTCTGCCATTTGCCGCCATCCAGGCGGGCATCGTCGGAAGTAACGTAAGTGAAGGCAGGACCGAGGCGCACGCCCAGGTAGGCTTCGCCCAGATAATTGTTGAACTTGTAGTCGAGATGACCCGTCTTCTCGTTGTAGTATTGACTATTCTTATAGTTCTGTGCTGGTGATGGAAGTGCTATCATGAGCATTGCCATCAGGAAGAATACAATTCTTTTCATGTTTTTTTGTTCCTTTTATTTTAATGTTATTGACTATTATAACGTATGGGGGTGAAGAAATATTGTCTTGTCAATGCAAAGGTAATATATTTTAAGAAAGCTGCTGCGAGGGAATCCCTAAAAAATGGGGGAAAACCCCTATATGGGTAAGCCGTTGGGGGCATAAACCGGTTTATGCCATAAAAAAAGTAAAAAGTTTCTTTTTTTATTTTGTAGATTCTTCATTTCTCATTATCTTTGCAAGCAAATTATAAACGTTTATACAGGAAAATGAATTTTTTGAAGAAGTATCTGCTAGATATTCTAGTGGTGATTGTTTTTGCGGTGATTTCCTTCGTGTACTTCATGCCTGCCGACATGGACGGACGAATCCTCTTCCGTCACGACTCTGCGGCAAGCAAGGGATTGGGACACGAGAAGGAACTCTTCCAGCAGCAGACCGGCGAGACGACTCGCTGGACTAACTCCGTGTTTGGTGGTATGCCAACTTACCAGATTGCACCTTCGTATGGAAGTACCAAGGTGCTCGACCAGGTGACGAAGGCTTATCATCTGTGGTTACCCGACTATGTATGGTATGTGTTTGTCTATCTTCTGGGCTTCTATATCATGCTGCGAGCCTTCGATTTCCGACAGTCGCTGGCTGCATTGGGAAGTATCATCTGGGCATTCTCGTCCTACTTCTTTATCATCATTGCCGCCGGCCATATCTGGAAGGTGTGGGCACTTGCCTATCTGCCGCCAATGATTGCGGGCATGGTGCTGGCTTACCGGGGGAAGTATCTGAAGGGCTTGCTCCTCACCGCCATCTTCTCGGCTTTCGAGGTGAATGCCAACCACGTGCAGATGACTTACTACTATCTCTTCATCATCCTCTTCATGGTGATTGCCTACTTGGTGGATGCCATCAGGAAGGGAGAACTCGCCCGCTTCGGAAAGGCTACGGCAGTGTGCGTGGTGGGTGCCCTCATCGGTATCTCGCTCAACCTGACGAACCTTTATCACACCTGGCAGTATGGACAGGAAACCATGCGAGGAAAGAGTGAACTGGTGAAGAAAAACGCTGCCAATCAGACCAGTAGCGGATTGGATAGAGATTATATCACCCAGTGGAGTTACGGCATCGACGAAACCTGGACACTGATGATTCCTGATGCCAAGGGTGGTGCCTCTGTGCCTCTTTCTCATAACGAGAAGGCGATGGAGAAGGCTGATCCTAACTTTGTGCAGATTTATCAGCAGTTGGGCCAGTACTGGGGCAACCAGCCTGGCACGAGCGGTCCGGTTTATGTGGGTGCCTTCGTCTGCATGCTCTTCATCCTGGGTCTGTTTATCGTAAAGGGTCCGATGAAGTGGGCTTTGCTGGCAGCCACCATCCTGAGCATCCTGCTCTCCTGGGGTAGAAACTTTATGCCGTTTACCAATTTCTTCCTGGATTATATCCCGATGTATGCCAAGTTCCGAACGGTGGCATCCATCCTCGTGATAGCCGAGTTTACCATTCCGCTGCTGGCGATGATGGCGCTGAAGAAACTGGTGGATGAGCCTGAGGTGCTGACCACCAAGATAAAATATGTATATGCCAGCTTGGGTCTGACGGCAGGTTTCTGCCTGCTTTTCGCCCTGATGCCAAGCGTATTCTTCCCTGATTTCATCTCCGTGCAGGAGACCCAGGCACTGCAGCAGTTGCCTGCCGAATATCAGGGACCGCTGATGAGCAACCTCATCGAAATCCGTAAGGGCATCTTTACATCCGACTGCTGGCGTTCGTTCTGGATTATCCTCATCGGCTTCGGCTTCCTGATGCTTTACAAGATGAAGAAATTGGGTGCCGAGTTCATGATTGCCGGTATCGCCGTGCTCTGTCTGGTGGATATGTGGATGGTGAACAAGCGTTATCTCTACGATGATATGTTTGTGGATAAGATAGAGCGTGATGCTCCTCAGCAGATGACGGAGACCGACAAGATTATCTGTCGTGACAAGTCGCTCGACTATCGTGTGCTCAATCTGGCATCGAATACCTTCAATGAGAACGAGACCTCTTACTATCATAAGAGCATCGGCGGTTATCATGCTGCCAAGCTGCGCCGTTATCAGGAGATGATTGATGCGCACATCGCTCCGGAGATGCAGAAGACCATGCAGGCTGTGGCTGCTGCCGGCGGCGACATGACCAAGGTGAACGGCGACAGCATCTTCCCAGTGTTGAACATGCTGAACACCAAATACTTCATCATGCCTCTGCAGGGCGGTCAGACCGTTCCTGTGCAGAACCCATACGCTTACGGCAATGCCTGGTTTGTGGATGAGGTGAAGTATGTGAACAATGCCAACGAGGAAATCGAGGGCGTGGGCAAGGTGAACCTCCGCCATGTGGCTGTGGCTGATGCCAAGTTCAAGGAGCAGTTGGATCAGAGCGTAAAGCAGGATGATACTTCGGTGGTGAAGATGATTCAGTATAAGCCAAACAACCTGACTTACGAGGTGAAGTCAAGCAAGGGTGGTGTCATCGTATTCTCGGAGATTTACTATCCTGGCTGGACGGCTACGGTGGATGGAGAGCCTGTGGAGCTGGGCAGAGTGGATTACATTCTGCGTGCCCTGAACGTGAAGGCAGGCAGCCACAAGGTGGTGCTCGACTTCCATCCTCAGTCGCTGAAGAACACCGAGACCATCGCTTACATCGGTTACGGCGTTCTCGTACTCCTTATTATAATAGGTATAGGAGTGGAAGTGAAGAGACGCAAGAAGGCTTCACAGGAAGTGAAGGAATAGAAGGGAGCCGAGAAGATGCTGTTTCGAACAGAAATAGAGATTCCGAAGGCCGACTTCGAGATACAACCGGCAGAGCGAATGCTCTTTGTGGGCAGTTGCTTTGCCGACAATCTGGGTCGCAGGTTTGTGGAAAACCGCTTCCGTGCCACGGTGAATCCCTTCGGGGTGATGTATAATCCGGCAAGCATTCTCCATACCGTGGAGAAGAGCCTGGAGGTTCTGCCTCGTGTGGCCGTGTTTACGCTGGGTACGAACCACGTGTATATCCTGAAGGAAACGGGCGAGATTGTGGATAACTGCCAAAAGCGTCCGCAGCGCCTTTTCGAGGAAAGGGAATTGAGCGTGGAGGAATGTGCCGGGTATCTGCAGAAGGCCGTTGATTTGCTGAAAGCTGAAAAGGTGATTATAACCGTCAGTCCCATCCGTTACGCCAAATACGGCTACCACGGGAGCCAACTTTCGAAGGCAACGCTCCAGTTGGCAGCAGATAAACTGGTGAAGGCAAATCCGGGAGTGGTGAGTTATTTCCCTGCTTACGAAATCATGAACGATGAGCTTCGTGATTATCGCTTCTATCAGGAAGACATGCTGCATCCGAGCCAGCAGGCTGTGGAGTATATCTGGGAAAAGTTCCGTGCCGCCTATTTCGGCAAAGCCGCAGAACAGTTTCTGGAAGACTGGAGACCCATCCGTGAGGCACTCGGCCACAAGCCCTTCCACCCCGAAAGCGAGGAACATCAGAAGTTCATCGCCCGGACGGAAGAGAAGAAAAGACAATTTGAGGAGAAATATCATCTTCTATAAAATAAAGATGATTTTCTCTTATTGATAATAGAAACATTAAAGTATAAAGACAATGACATATACTATTGAAAAGGTAACCACACTGATAGGTGCGCGTCGCTATGGAGACAATGATACCAACATCGGTTTTATCCTGACCGATAGTCGTTCACTTTGTTTCCCAGAGGAAACTCTGTTCTTTGCGCTCAAGTCTGAGCGTAATGACGGTCACAACTACATTCCGGAGTTGTATCGTCGTGGAGTCAAGAACTTTGTGGTGACTGATGTCCCTAAGGGATATGCTTCTGATTATCCGGGAGCCAACTTCCTGAAGGTTGTCAACACGCTGGAGGCTCTCCAGCGCCTGGCAGAACGTCATCGTGATGAATTCAACATCCCTATCGTGGGTATTACGGGTTCTAATGGCAAGACCATGGTCAAGGAGTGGCTCTATCAGTTGCTCTCACCAAGCATGTTCGTCACCCGCAGTCCACGCAGTTACAATTCGCAGATAGGTGTGCCATTGTCGGTCTGGCTCATGAACGAGCAGACCCAGGTGGGCGTGTTCGAGGCAGGTATCAGTCAGCCGGGCGAGATGCTTGCCCTGCGCGACATCATCCAGCCTACCATCGCCGTACTCACCAATGTGGGTTCTGCCCATCAGGAGAACTTCTCTTCCCTGGAGGAGAAGTGCAGAGAAAAACTCATCCTCTTCCATGATGCAGAAACCGTGGTTTACGATGGCGATGACGAACTGATTACCAAGGTGGTGGCTGAATATCCTGATTACAAGGGTGAAAAACTTTTCTGGTCGCTCAAGAACCCTGAGGCTCCTTTCTATGTGAAGAACATCGAGAAGCAGCAGAACGTGAGCGTCATCACCTATATATATAAAGGTGAGATAGACAGTTTCTCCATCCCATTCATAGATGATGCATCTATCCAAAACTCCATCATCAGTGCAGTGGTGGCTTCGAAGCTCGGTGTTTCTGCCGAGGATATCGACAAGCGCATGGCAAAACTGGAACCTGTGGCGATGAGACTGGAAGTGAAGGTGGGACAGCATGGTTGCACCCTCATCAACGACAGTTACAACAGCGACATCAATTCGCTCGACATCGCCCTCGACTTCATGAACCGCCGTCCTGACCATCGTGGCCGTCGCCATACGCTGATATTGAGCGATATCTATCAGAGCGGTCTGTCGCCTGAGGCTCTCTATAAGGAAGTGAGCGACCTGGCACGCAAGCGTGGTGTGGTGAAGTTCATCGGTATCGGTCCTGAACTCTGCCAGCAGCATGATGCCATTCAGATTTCAGAAAAGTTCTTCTTCCAGGATGTGGAGGAGTTTATCAAGAGCGAGGTGTTTGCATCGCTTCGTGACGAGGTAATCCTGCTGAAGGGAGCCCGCCAGTTTGGTTTCGACCAGTTGACGGAACTGCTGGTTCTGAAAGTACACGAAACCACGCTCGAAGTGAACCTGAATGCCGTGGTAGCCAATCTGAACTACTACCGTGCGTTTATGAAGCCGGAAACCAAACTGGTCTGCATGATCAAGGCAGACGGTTATGGAGCAGGAGCCGTGGAGATAGCCAAGACTCTGCAGGATCATCGTGTGGATTATCTTGCCGTGGCAGTGGCCGATGAGGGTGTTACCCTTCGCAAGAACGGCATCACCAGCAACATCATGATCATGAACCCTGAGATGACCGCCTTCAAGACCATGTTTGATTACGACCTGGAGCCTGAGGTATATTCCTTCCGTCTGCTCGATGCACTGATCAAGGCAGCCGAGAAGGAGGGAGTCACCGGGTTCCCAGTCCACATCAAATTGGATACAGGTATGCATCGTCTGGGCTTCGACCCAGAGAACGATATGGAGGAGCTGATAGGCAAGCTGAAGCATCAGAATGCCATCATCCCTCGTTCGGTGTTCTCTCATTTCGTGGGCAGTGATGCCGATTGCTTCGATGATTTCTCAGCCCATCAGTTTGAACTGTTCGATAAGGGCAGCAAGCAGTTGCAGGCAGCCTTCGACCATAAGATTCTGCGCCATATCTGCAATTCGGCAGGTATCGAGCATTTCCCGGAGCGCCAGTTGGATATGTGCCGCCTGGGTCTGGGACTTTATGGAATCAACTCACGCAACAATGAGACCATCAACTGCGTGAGCACCCTGAAGACCACCATCCTGCAGATGCACAACATCAAGGCTGGGGATAGCGTGGGCTACAGTCGCAAGACCATCCTCGACAGAGACAGCGTCATCGCCGCCATTCCTATCGGTTATGCCGACGGCTTGAACCGTCATCTGGGCAATCGCCATGCCTACTGTCTGGTCAACGGACAGAAGGCAGAGTATGTGGGCAACATCTGCATGGATGTAGCCATGATAGATGTAACCGACATCAACTGCAAGGAAGGCGACTCCGTAGAAATCTTCGGCGAACACCTGCCTGTTCAGACGCTGAGCGATATTCTTGACACCATTCCTTACGAGGTGCTGACCACCATCAGCAGCCGAGTGAAGCGAGTTTACTATCAAGATTAGGATAAAAAACGTTAGAAAAACGTACAAAAATAGGGAAATCCCGTCCGAAAAGCTCGGATGGGATTTTTTTTAAGTAATATTTTTGATGAAAACGTATTAAAATTGAAGAAAAAAGTGTATCTTTGCAACCAACAAATCATCTAAAAACAGGTGAAGGGTACATTTATCGTGTATTTCCTAAACTAATTAACAATTCAAAAGTAATAATGGAACAGGTATTTAGCTATATCATAAGCTTGGGAGCGAGCGTGATGATGCCAATCATCTTCACGGTCATCGGCTTGTGTATCGGCATGAAATTCGGAAAGGCTTTGAAGTCGGGACTCTTCGTAGGTGTGGGTTTCGTGGGCTTGGGTGTGGTGACGGCTTTGCTGACAACCAACTTCAATGACCCTTTGAAGGCAATCTCCGACATCTATCACCTACAGTTGAACGTGTTTGACATGGGTTGGCCTGCAGCCGCTGCCGTGGCTTATAACACAGCGGTGGGTGCCTTGATTATCCCAATCTGCTTGGGAGTCAACTTCCTGATGTTGATAACCAAGACCACCCGTACGGTGAACATCGACCTTTGGAACTACTGGCATTTCGCCTTTATCGGAGCCGTGGCTTACTTCGTGATGGGTGAGAGTCTGCTTTGGGGTTACTTTGCAGCCATTGTCTGCTACATCATTACATTGGTATGTGCAGATTTGACCGCAGAGAAGTTCCAGAAGTACTACGACCTGGATGGTATCTCCATTCCGCAGCCATTCTGCCAGAGCTTCATGCCATTCGCCATCCTCTTCAACAAGGCAATGGATATGATTCCTGGTTTCTCTAAGCTCGATATCGATGCAGAGGGATTGAAGAAGAAGTTTGGTGTGCTGGGTGAGCCATTGGTTCTGGGTGTTATCGTGGGAGCCTTGATTGGTTGGGCAGCACAGCTCGACATCAAGAAGATTCTCTTCCTCGGTGTGACCATGGGAGCCGTGATGGAGCTGATTCCTCGTATCACTTCTCTGTTTATTGACGGTTTGAAGCCTATCTCTGAGAAGACCCAGGAATTGGTGAAGACCAAGTTCAACGGCAAGAAGGTGCATATCGGTATGAGTCCTGCCCTGGTGATTGGTCATCCTACTACCCTGGTGGTATCGGTAATTCTGATTCCGGTTATTCTTGCCATCGCAGTCTTCCTGCCAGGCAACCAGTTCTTGCCTTTGGCATCATTGGCTGGTATGTTCTACCTCTTCCCAATGATCTTGCCATTTACCAAGGGTAATGTGGTGAAGACACTGATCATCGGTTTGGTAGCCCTGATTATCGGTCTCTATTTCGTAACCGATATGGCTCCCGACTTTACGATGGCAGCCAACCAGGTTTATGCAGCCACAGGCGATAATGCCGCTCACATCCCTGACGGATTCGCAGGTGGTGCCCTCGATTTCGCCTCCTCTCTCTTCGGATGGGTTATCTATCGTGGCGTGAAGCTCTCTTACATAGGTATGGGCGTGCTCACCATCATCACCATTGCCCTGATGGTTATCAACCGTCAGCGCATCGTGAAGGAAGAAAGAATGGCAAAAAAGTAAAAAAATAAAATAAAAATAGAATATGAAGAAATTAACATTAATATTAGCAGCAATGGTATTAACAGCAAGTCAGGCTTTTGGCCAGTGTGGTAAGTGTGGATACGAAGTGAAGGCAGAAAATGCCTATACTAATTATAACGTTCGTTATGCGAGCAATCCGATGGATGCCAAGCATTATACAACAGATCGTCTCCGCAGTGAGTTCGCTATCGAGAAGGTGTTCGCTCCAGGTGAGGTAAACTGGACCTACACCATGTTCGACCGTTTCCTCATCGGTGGTGCAGAGCCAACAACCGCTCCTTTGAAGCTGACTTCTATCGCTCCACTTTATACAGACAAGCCAAACGATCAGAAGAACCTGCTCGACAACCGTGAGTTGGGTATCATCAACATCGGTGGCGAGGGTACAGTTAACGTGGATGGCAAGAAATATACCCTTGGTTTCCAGGAGGCCCTCTATGTAGGTCGTGGTGCCAAGAACATCGAGGTAAGCAGCAAGGATGCAGCCAAGCCAGCTAAGTTCTATATGAACAGTGCCTGCGCTCATCAGGCTTATCCTACCAAGAAGGTGACTCTGAAGGATGCCAACAACATCAAGGCTGGTAGCCTGAAGGAGAGCAACGACCGCGTGATTCATCAGTTGATTATCGACGGTGTGGCTGGTGTTCGCACCTGCCAGTTGCAGATGGGTGTAACCGAGTTGAAGGAGGGTTCTGTATGGAACACCATGCCAGCTCATACTCACCTCCGCCGCATGGAGACATACCTTTATTACAATGTTCCAGAGGGTCAGAAGATTCTTCACGTAATGGGTGAGCCACAGGAGACCCGTCCTATCTGGCTGAACAACGAGCAGGCCGTGATTGCTCCAGAGTGGTCTATCCACTGCGCTGCCGGCACCAGCAACTATACCTTTATCTGGGGTATGGCAGGAGAAAACCTTATCTACAACGATATGCAGGTAGTGAAGATTCCTACATTAGAATAACAAAACGCTTAAAAACTTAGACAAATGAGTTCTATTTCAACTAGTAAGATGTCCAACTTCCGTTGGGTGATTTGTGCGTTGCTCTTCATTGCGACCACAGTGAATTATATGGACCGTCAGGTTCTGTCGTTAACATGGAAAGACTTCATCGCTCCAGAATTCCACTGGACAGATGACGACTACGGTACGATTACCGGTCTTTTCTCCATCTTCTATGCCATCGCCAACCTCTTTGCAGGTAAGTTCGTGGATTGGATGGGAACCAAGAAGGGTTATCTCATTGCCATCTTCGTATGGTCAACAGGTGCCGTGATGCATGCAGGTTGCGGTTGGGTAGCTATGCAGATGGAGGGTTATGATTCTATCGAGGCACTCCGCATGGTACAGGCTGGTAGTGATGCAGCCGTAGCTATCGCCACCATTAGCGTATGGTTGTTCCTCTCTTGCCGTTTGATTCTTGCAGTGGGTGAGGCAGGTAACTTCCCTGCAGCCATCAAGGTAACAGCGGAGTATTTCCCAAAGAAAGACCGTGCTTTCTCTACCGCTATCTTCAACAGTGGTGCTTCTGTAGGTGCTTTGGCAGCTCCAGCTACCATTCCATTGTTGGCTCGCAGCATGGGCTGGGAGTGGGCTTTCATCATCATCGGTGTGCTCGGTTATGTATGGATGGGTCTCTGGATGTGGCTTTATGAGAAGCCTTCTCAGAGCAAGCATGTAAACAAGGCTGAACTTACTTACATTGAGCAGGATGAAGACCTTGACAAGGTTGAGGCTGAGAATCAGAACGCAGAGGCAACTGAGGAGAAGACCATCGGCTTCCTAAAGTGCTTCAGCTATCGCCAGACATGGTCGTTCATCGTGGGTAAGTTGATGACTGATGGTGTATGGTGGTTCTTCCTCTTCTGGGCTCCAGCTTACTTCTCAGATCAGTATGGTTACTCTTCTGATTCGGGTATGGGTATTGCCCTCATCTTTACTCTTTATGCGATTGTTACCGTATTGAGTATTGGTGGTGGTTACTTGCCAACTTACTTTGTAGACAAGAAGGGTATGAATCCATATATCGGTAGAATGCGTGCGATGTTGATTTTCGCTTGCTTCCCATTGCTCGGTTTGATTGCTCAGCCTATGGGTGAGTACAGTGCATGGTGGCCAGCTATCATCATCGGTTTGCTCGGTGCAGGTCATCAGGCATGGTCTGCCAACCTTTATTCTACCATTGGTGATATGTTCCCTAAGTCAACTGTTGCAACCATCACAGGTATTGGTGCAATGGCAGGTGGTATCGGTTCTTTCTTGATCAACAAGGGTTCCGGTATGCTCTTCACCTACGCTGAGGGTCAGGGTTCAGCCTTCACCTTCATGGGCTTCGATGGCAAGCCAGGTGCCTACATGATTGTATTCTGCATCTGTAGTGTGGCTTATCTGGTAGGCTGGTGCATCATGAAGGCATTGGTACCAAAGTACAAGCCTATTGTTGTAGAATAGTTTATAGTTAACAGTTAATAGTTTATAGTTATCAGTTAATACGTAAATTAAATATTAAAAGCGCAATAAACAAAAACAGACCGACATGAACTCTTGTTCACATCGGTCTGTTTTTGTCACAGCCATCTACTTCTTTTATGCGTTTTTATTACAAGTGGTGTATAAGGAAATCCTTCTTGGGTCATTTTCAAGCCTTCGCCATCAAATTGAGTAATTTGAATCTCCGTATCATCCTTGATGTATTCACTTTCATAAAAGCATGCCAATACAGAAAAATAAGTGAAGTCGTCTGTTCTTCTGCATATCTTGTACCATTGATCAGGCTCACTTTTCTCTATCAGATACGTATTCTTGATAACACAGAGGTTATCATCTGCCACAATTTCCCATTGTCTTAATGGTCTATTCCTAAGTCCAGGAATGTTTCTCACATAGCACCAGTCGTCTTCCCTTAAGATGTTCAGATAGCCACGTTTGAACAGGACAGGTCTTGTATAATGTTTCCTATATGTCACAGGGTCAACCCAATAGCTTTCATTAACCTGTGTATCCTCCACATGCCAAATTCCGTCTTTCTCGATTGTTATCTTATCTTTCGCTGTTCCAAGATGTTTCTTGATAGGATAGAGATTATCAGCAGGATAATATTCATAATGTTTATATGAATTCTTAAGTTTTTCTAAACTCTTCTTCCTTTCTTCTTTGTCTCTTTGGGCAAACTCAGCCAACTCCTCACGGGAATCTACTTTCTCCAGTTGGCTGCCGATGTTCTTCTGCACATAATATTGCTCATTCTCATCAATATACAGTCGCGAGTTGCCTTCTCCTTCTTTGTACAGATACACCTTATTTGGCTCATCCCAAGGAATAAACCTATGCTTCCAACTCAGTCCTGTTCCAACTTGCAGTTCCAAGGTCTTCACCGTCAGATAGGTCTTTTCATCAATATACTTCGATAGGATGCGAGGGTACAGCTTTTTGCCATCCTCTGTACTGAAGTCGATGCCCATCAGCTTCACACTTTGGGGCTTATTGGCAAACCACAACCTGTTCCGCAAGTCAATCCATTCCTTTCTACCTACTTTCTTTCTTATGTAGCAATAGGCAAAGCCATCGTTGGTCACTTCTATCTTCTTATATTGGCATTCCAATATCATCTTGCCATCCTTATCCTTGATGCCTTTCAGTCCTTTTTCGTCTTCTACAATCTGATAGCCATAGGTGTCCATGATCATCTGCTGTTGGCGCTCATGGTTGATAATTTTCATCATTTTCTCATCACCATCCATCAGCACATCCATCCTACAGTTGTGACTATTGACTTGCATACACGCCTCTTGCAGAATGTCCTCCAGAGAAGTACGTCCTTCAAACATGCTCTGCCAATCTCTATCCATGGATGGCAATCCAAACCGCTTATACAGTCCCACGTTGTCCAGTATCACGCAGTATTCTTTACCTTCTGTCACTCGCAGTCCACGTCCCACCATCTGCATATACTTAGCCAATGACAGCGTAGGTCTTGCCAACTGTATGAACTCCACATCAGGACAGTCGAAGCCCTCCGAGAATAAATCCACACTTACCAGTACCTCAATCTCATCGGAAGTATTTGAAGCGGAATTTAGGGAAGAGGAGAGAGAGGAAGATTTGAATCTTTCAATAAGCTCTTGTCGCTCAGCAAGAGGTGTCTTGCTCGAAATCGCCACAGCCTTGATGCCATTCTCCCGATAGAACTCCGCAATATGCTCAGCATGTTGAATACTAATAGCATAGACGATACCTTTCTTTCCAGGCACATACTCCTTGATAGTAAGGCATAGTCTTTCGAGTGATGGCTTCACATCCATCACCTCGTTCAGTTCCTTTAGCTGATAGTCACCATCAGCACCTCGTTTCTGCAACGAGTCTATCAGCAGCTGGTCAGCACTGCCTGGCTTGATGGAGTAGTAGTCATAAAGACTCAACCGTCCTTCGGCAATAAACTTCTCCATGCTCCATGAGCACAGCAGGGTATCAAACAAATCCGTGAATCCCTTGCCATTCAAACGATAGGGCGTAGCAGTCAGTC